>Ga0315291_10000010_pt1 | contig 227105 bp, 272 predicted proteins | sample YL17G12_20_MG_FD_203070 | JGI IMG/M metagenome (GOLD analysis project Ga0315291, IMG submission 203070) | Sediment microbial communities from Yellowstone Lake, YNP, Wyoming, USA - YL17G12_20 | ecosystem: Environmental > Aquatic > Freshwater > Lake > Sediment | place: USA: Wyoming | collected... | reverse complement strand
ATAGGGGGGTATACAAATGATAACCAAAAAAACAGAAGAAGTAAAAGAAGTTAAGGAAACAAAAAGGATGGACGACAATGTTGTATATGTAGGACAAAAACCAACGATGTCTTACGTTTTAGCAGTAATAACCCAATTTACTGGGGGTCTAAAAGAAGTCCATTTGAAAGCTAGAGGAAGGTCTATTTCAAGAGCTGTTGATGTTGCAGAGATAGTTAGAAATCGCTTCCTTGAGAATGCTAAAATACAGAATATTGAAATAGGCACTGAGGAAAGAGAGGTTGAAGAGGGGAACAAAATCAACGTTTCCACTATTGATATAAAATTGGTCAAGTAAACCTCTTCTTTTTCTTTTCTTTTTTAGTAAATTTTTTATATATATGGCCTTGGAAAAATAATACAGGTAGGATTTATTATTGTTTGACGATAAAACAAAATAAATTAATGAAGTTAGAAAGTGATTGAATGAGTTTAAAAGAAAGATTAAAAAATGTTGGAAAATGCAGATGGGAATTGCCAAAAGAAGCCAAACCCGGTATGAGAGTACCTGCATTACTTTTTCTTTCGGAAAAATTGTTTAAAGAAGTTGAAGATGGTGCAGTAGAACAAGCAGCAAATGTTGCTTTTCTTCCTGGAATTTACAAACATTCTATTGCACTTCCGGATATGCATTTTGGTTATGGCTTTCCTATAGGTGGTGTAGCTGCTTTGGATTACAAAGAGGGCGGATTATCACCTGGTGGAATTGGTTTTGATATTAATTGCGGGGTTTGTTTATTGAGAACGAATCTTGCAGTAGAACAAGTAAAACCAAAACTAAAAGAACTACTGGAAGCAATATTTCAAAATGTTCCTTCTGGAGTAGGTAAAGGTGGAAAAGTTAGATTAAATTTTTCTCAATTGGATGAAGTTTTAGTTAAAGGCGCTGGATGGGCTGTTGAAAATGGTTATGGAAAAAAGAAAGATTTAGAACATTTAGAAGAAAACGGTTGTATGAAATCTGCAAATCCAGAAAAAGTTTCTAATGAAGCAAGAAAAAGAGGTGCTCCTCAACTGGGTACTTTAGGAGCTGGAAACCATTTCTTAGAAATTCAGAGAGTTGATAAGATTTTTTTACCGGAGATAGCAGGAGTTTTTGGTATTGAAAAACCAAATCAAGTAATGATCATGATTCATACTGGATCGAGGGGATTTGGCCATCAAGTATGCACAGATTACTTAAGAATTTTAGAAAATTCATTTAGAGATATTATAAAAAAATTACCTGATCGTGAATTAATTTATGCTCCAGCTGGAACAAAAGAATGTGAAAATTATTTTCAAGCAATGAGTTGTGCTGCTAACTTCGGTTTCTGTAATAGACAAATGATAACACATTGGATTAGGGAAGCTATGAGAAAAGTCTTGGGCATGAAAGAAGAAGATATTGGTCTGGAAATGGTTTATGGAGTTGCACACAACATAGGAAAAATAGAAGAGCATGAAATAGATGGTAAAAAAAGAAAAGTTTATGTTCATCGTAAAGGTGCCACTAGAGCCTTCCCTGCAAATCATCCTGAAATTCCTGCAGATTATAAAAATGTCGGACAACCGGTTTTAATTCCTGGAGCAATGGCAACTGCAAGTTATGTTTTAGTTGGATCTGATACTGCAAAAGAAACTTTCTACTCAACTGCTCATGGCGCCGGCAGAGTCTCTTCCAGAACCCAAATGTTGAAAAGTCTTAGAGGAGAGGAAGTTGCAAGAAAGATGTTTCAAAAAGGAATTTTATCAAGAGCTGCAAGTTGGAGAGTCATGGCTGAAGAAGCATCTGAAGCCTATAAAGATATAGATGAAGTGGCAAGAGTGACTGAAGAGACTGGCATAAGTAGACGTGTAGTAAGATTACTTCCTCTAGGAGTTGTAAAAGGTTAATTTTAGGATAGTGATTTTTTTATCCATTTTAAACATGCAAGTTTGAAATAAGTTCCTGTTTCTTCAGAATATGCGTTACAAAATGTATCTAAAACATTTTTGTATTTACCCACATTTTTATGCATTACCCCGCGTTCAAATGGAAAGGCATAATCTATTAGTTCAGTAGCTACTTTTTCTACTTCCCATAACAACCTTGATTTAGCAGTTTTATCAGTTTCAAATCTTTCTTTATATATCAATTCTGCATTACCAAAATCCACCAAATGAAGTGTGTCTGTTTTTGGGTTGCAAAATAAATGCAGTAGAATTCTATCTTTATACCACAAATGTCCTTGGCATTCACGGTTATCCCAAGTCTTCCAACTTTGTGATTTGTGCAATTTACCAACCATTCTTCCTAAAATTTCAGGGAAAACTTTTAGATCTAATTTACCTGCATACCTATACATAGCGTTCCATCCGTTATCCTCAGAAATACATTCCTCAGCCATCAAAAGCATCCTAGGATTGAAATAGTTTATTCCGTAGAATTTAGGACCTATACCAAGTCGAGATGCTAGCTCAGATGTGTATGTTTCAAATCTTATATTTTTCTGCGAATCTTCAAATAACTTTTCCGATACTTGACTATGAGTTGGTTTTATAACATAACTTGCTCTATCAGTCTTAATTTTAATAACTGGCAATGCTCTATTCCTTTCCAAAAAAGATGCAAATTTTAGAATTTCTTTTGACCTCAAAACTTTTAGAGCTTCCAATCTTTTTATATGAACGTCCTCTTGTTTCTGTTTAGGTGGAATTTTATACAAATAGAATTCTGCATTTTTCATATCGAATTGAGGCAACTTTCCCTCAAAACCCCCAATAAAAGGTTCTACATAAGTTCTGTCTACCTCAACCGTAAATGCATTCATAAGGCATGATTTAAAGATAAGATTTAAATGCTTTCCTTTTTGCATCAGAATTTAGATATCAACTATTACTTGTGCTCTCCATTCCTTGTTTATTTTCTTTATTTCCATCTTGTGATAAGTGCATGCCTTTACTTCTGTTTTAACCTCATGTTTTTTTGGATCTATACTTTCACCAAAGCATTTTGCTTCTAATTTAAATTTTTTCTCATCAATCTTTACATCAAATTTTGAAAAAGCTAGATTATCCGAACCATAAAAAATTAGCAATTTATTCAGCCATTCAAAAAGTAAACTTTGCAAATCGTTTGTTTCTATTTCAATTTTTTTCATAACTTTAGGTTTTATTTGTTTTGTATTTACCATAACTTCAAACATAGCTAAAGCTGCATTAGCAAAGAGCTCATTTAAATTTTTGCCATATGCGACAAAAGCAGCATCAGCAGTTGTAATGTCCAAAAATTCAAATTTTTTCATAATATTTATTTGTAGTTTAAAATTAAACATTGATTTTTAGAATTCATAACCAGCTTCTTCGAACATATTTTTCAATAACAAAGCATCTTTTTCTAAGATGGGTGATTCTGATATAAGTGTAATGTCTATTCCTCTCTTTAAAATTTCCCTTATTAGAGGCTCAAAATCAGGTTTTTTTGTGCTTAATGGCAGATGATATTTCTCATTCCCCATATCCATTCTACCAGCAGGGAAAAATTCTATACCACTGATATGTGTATGCATATGTTCTGATTTTAGAACAGAAATTTTATCAAATATTTCAGAAAAATTAATTCTTCCAGCTTGCCTTGCATAAATATGTGACCAATCTACTACAGGGGAACATCCATTAACTTCCATGCATAATTTAACTAATTCGTCCAAAGTTCCAAATTGTGAAATCTTTCCAGTAGTTTCTAACCCTAGTATAACATCATCAAAACCATGTTTTTTCATTCTATCTAGCATGTCTTCACATGCTTCTTTTATTTTTTGAAATGCTTCCTTTTCAGAAAGTTTTTGATAATATCCTGGATGGAAAACTATTATTTTTGCATGCATGTAATGAGCTCTTTCAACAGAATCAAGTATCATTCTTTTAGATGCTTCTAATTTATATTTTTCTTCTGAACAAAGATTAATGAAATAAGGGGCATGACAAGAAAGTCTTATATTCAATTTTTTTGCTAGATTTCCAACCTCTTTTGCTGTGTCTATGCTCATTTTCACTCCGTGAACATATTCTATTTCCATTGAGTTCAATTTAATTTCAGCGACATATTTTATGCCACCAAGAGTAGAACGATCTTTTGAACCAACGCCAACTCCAGCAGGACCTAGCCATATATTCAAATTAACACCAAAAATAAATTAGTCAATAAAATTAACCGAAAAATCTTAAGAGAAGTTCGATTGCGGCTAATGCTACACATGCAATAATTACATATTTTGGTTTGACTTTAATTTGGGTTTTGGATTCGTCTCCATATCTAATTAAACCAGCCATTCCACTAGGCATTGTGAATTTATCTTTTTTAGCCATTTTATCACTTCAATAATTAATCAAATGAAAATATAAAAATGAGTGTGTTGGTTTTAGCCCACCTTCTGTTTTTAAGATAGCATTCGTCTAAGCGCTTTTTCAGCTTGCATATCATCAGGGTTTTCGATCCGTTTCATCCACTCACGTGGTCTCGTTTCTGATATCGAAAATGAACCTCTCGGCCCTTTCCCTTCATATGGGTGGAACTTCCTCACCTTTCTTTTGACAGAAAGGCGAAGCTATCTAACCAACTCACTCAAAGGTGTATAGGAATAGAAAATATTTAAACTTATTTTTCAAAGTCTTCCAGCTTATATTTGAATTCCTTTTCTCCTCTATTTTTCGTTATTTCTCTCGTTAAAAGCCATAGAACAAGGTCGACAGATTTTTTACCTTTATTATTACATGGTATAACCAAATCTATATTTCTAGTTTCGTTTGAAGTGTCACATAAAGCTACAACAGGTATTCTGCTATCTACTGCCTCTTTTAATGCCTGATAATCTGATGATGGGTCTACTAGAAGAACTACGTCTGGCTCTATAAATTTTTTATAACTGGGATTTGTCAATGTTCCAGGCATGAATCTTCCTATTATATAATAACTACCTATAATTTCTGCCATCTTTTTAATTGGAGCATGGGCGTTTGGTTTCCTTCCTACAATTAGAATTTTCTTAGAATTTGTCAGGAATTTAGCAGCAACAGATATTCTTTCGTCTAAATTTTTTAAATCTAAAACAGCCAAACCATCTTCTCTTACCTTGTAAATGAATTTTTTCATATCAGCTGTTCTAGACTTCATACCTATGTGTATACCTGTAGATAGGTAGTTTTGTTTGGGTATTAAAAACTCTTCTGGCATGAACTCACTTTATACACGTGAAAACACTTAAACTTTATCCTATATACTTTAATTCCTCTTCTCCTCCTGCTCCTTGCTTTCCTCCTTGTTGAGCTATTAGTTGTTTAATTGCCCTATTTTGCACTTTCTCAATCTTCTTCATGAAATTCTCCATTTCCTTTACTTTGTCCTTCAATTTTGACATATCAATACTTACATTGAGTATTTTAGTCAATGTCTTCAAGACAACTTCTGCACTCTTAGGATCTGGTACTATTGGGAAACCTGAGGTTTCTCCTAATAAGCATAGGCCTTTCATACCCCTATATTTACCTAAACCAAGGAAAAGTCCGGAGGCACCTACTATAGTACCAACTTTACTGCCTGCATCAAAATCAATTCCATGATGCTTGTATTTATTTATTAGTTGGGGTTCACTTACTGCTCCTATTACTTTTGGTGGTTTTTCTAATTTTCCGACATTGAGACCTGCTATAGTTATCATCTCTTTTACGCCTAATTTTTCAAGATAATCAAGTACCGTTTCAACGATTTCATAATGTCCTATAGGATCTATGCTTTGACTATCACCTATTAGAATTATCAAGTCTCTTTGGTTCTTTTTCTTTGCTTTCCAATAATAAAGTTCATTTTTCAAAACATGAACTGCAGAACTTTGATGTAGTAATACAAACGGGAGGAAATGCGGAGAAAATAATTCTGCGAATTCTACAGCTTTTAATTGTTCTACTAAATAACCTGCAGCAATTCTTCCAACATTACCTACTCCAGGTAGTCCCTCTATAAAAACAGGATTTTTTAATTCAGGTAGTTTTTTATAAACTCTAATTTTAGTTTCAGCAATCATTTTTCTCCCTCTATCATAAAATTTATTTCTCCATCTTTTATTTGTGAAGTAGCATCTGTCAATTGTTGTTTTAATTCTTTTTTTGCTAATTTTGGATTATCACTTTCTATCTCAATACTGTATTTTGGAGCACTAATATATTTTATGTTTAATCCATATTTATTGGTGAGATTCGATAAAAATTCTTTTAATTTATCAACTCCATCTCCTGTGTAGAATTTTACTTCTAATGTCGCTTTTATCTTAATTTTCTTTTTAACTATATTTTTCTTCGAAATTTCATGTATAACTTTTGCCAATTTCTCTGGAATTTCTGCATTTATGAGATAATCAGGAGATTTTGATGCCAGCTCGAATGCTTTAAACATACTATCGAATTTTTCTTGTAATTTATAGCCGATTTTTTCATAGGCCTCGTCTAAAGTCATTTTTTCATTTTGTGCAACTTTCTCTAGGAGTTTTTCTGCTCTTTGTTCAAGTTTGTATTCCTGCATTTTTTTTGTTTTATCTATCTTCGCAACTCTTTTAAGACTTAGATTTATGTGCCCCTTGTCCTCATCTACTTTCAATACTTTAGTTACGTATGTTTTATTCTGTTTGACAAAGTTTCTTATGTCTCTAACCCATTTTCCAGAAACTTCGGATATATGTATCATACCTTCTTTTCCAGGATATTCTTCTAACTTGCATATTGCAGAATAAGGAGTAACACTTGTGACTGTAACTATAACTCTATCTCCTGTTGATGGAAATCCTTCTTTTCTAACCAAATGATTCGCCTAAATTATCTCTTACTCAGAAATTTAAATAAGTATGCAGGGGGTGAGATTTGAACTCACGAACCGACTAACGGACAGAGTCCTAAGCCCTGCGCCTTTGACCGAGCTTGGCAACCCCTGCTTAATGGATATATCAAAGTTTAACTTATAAATTATAGGATTTCTACTATTTTGTTCTTTGACTTAAATCCAGATAGAATTTTTATTCTAGAAGAATGCACATCAAAATGTTGAGCGATTTTTTTATCAGTTCTTTGTTTGCCTCTCCTTTTTCTGGTTTTGATTTCAAACCAATTAGAATGTTAGTACCGTCGACTTTTACGAAATCTTCATGAAATTTGACCTTTATGTTGTATTTCATCTCTTCACTGTAAAAATGCTCCCGCCGGGATTTGAACCCGGGTCATCGGCTCGAAAGGCCGGAATCCTTGACCGGACTAGACTACGGGAGCAAGTGGGTCGAGCAGGATTTGAACCTGCGGTTCTCGCCACGTCAAGGCGATGTCTTTCAGCTATAAATTAACCGGGCTAGACCATCGACCCTTCGAACTGTATTTTTATTCTTTAAATCATCATGTTAAAATCTTTAACGCCGAGAGAGGGATTTGAACCCTCAGGGCCTTTCGACCGCTAGTTTAGCAGACTAGTGCCATACCAGGTTAGGCGATCTCGGCAACAAACAGCTTAAAGCTTTAGCCCACTAAATTATTAATCCGTTAAATTTAATAAAATGTATAGATAATATATTAATTGGGAGGTTATAAAATGCCTATTACAGTAAAGAATATCTCAGAAATGTTTGGGAAAGATGTTTTCACTGATAGAGGTTACTATTGTGGGAAGGTTGCTGATGTAGAATTTGACCTTACTAGGTATAAATTAAGATCATTGGTAATTTCCGCTGCAAAAGGCACATTTCTAGGCGAAATGGTTGGTGGCAAAAAAGGTATAATCGTTCCTTATCCGATGGTACAATCTATAGGAGATGTCGTAATAATTAAGCACATAGCAACGCCACTGCCAGAAGAAGGAGAAAAACAGTGAAGAATCCCAAGAAAAAAAAGGAGATGGAATGGTCTAAATCGGGAAATGTCTATGTCCTTGTTGATTCTGAAACAAAAAAAACATATCAAATCGATCCTATTTCTTTTCTTGTCTGGATACAATGTGATGGAGAAACTAATATTGAACAGATAACTGATATTTTTTCTGTTAATGGAAATAGAGATATTGTTAAAGCTGCCATAATTGGTATTCTGGATAAGTTAGAGAAATCTGGTCTTATAGAATGGATTTAAATTTATTTAAGCGGTTTTAAAGTTTTGATTCCTATTATTTCGTAATAAGCTATTTCCCCGCCAGTCGTTAGTTTACTCTTCATTTCTTCGGGTATATCTAATTCAAACATAGAATAATCTGTTAAGTCCATGAGTTGAGCTTTATCGCTTGTTATGGATAATACTTGCGCATTTTTCTTTGTTATAATTGGCACATCAACATCTTCGCTAGAGGGTTTTACTATACTTTTTCTTCTACCATCAAACAGACATATTGCATCTATCCTTGTCTTGCTTGCACCATGCTTCCCACTCTTGCCGGATGAAATCGTCTCAGCTCGGCAAGGTAACCCATCTATCAATAGAAAATGACCTTTTTTGATATCTTTAATTGCACTAGTCGTTTTCTCCAAAAAAATCACCAAGAATAAATTATTTGGATACAATCTTAATATCCTTTGCCTTTACGGTCACTCTACCTGCATGCTGTGACACAGCAACGGCATCAGTTGCTATTTTTTCGGCTTTGTCTAGGATAGCATCTCTGATTGCTCTTACAGCGCCTGCAGAAATCCTTTCAGTTCCGGCCTTTTTAGCTATTCTTTCTATAGGAGCCAATGGAAACACCCTTACCATTCTTACACCTCCAAAATCCTGTTAATTTATATTAAGGGTTTTTGTTTAAATCCTTTTATAAAATGCGATTTTTTGAATTATTATTGAGGAAAATCGGTTATAAATTATGTAAAGGTTTATAAAGGAGCAATGCTAATAAAGTTTAAATACTTAAATAGAAAGGTTTAAATACTTTTCTATCTCTACTTAATAGTGATTATTATGAAAATTGTAACAAAAGGAACTCATGAATGCCCAGAATGTGGCGGTAATCAGTTTTTAGAAGACGAAAATAGGGGAGAATTAAGATGCGCTAAATGCGGTTTAATCGTTAAAGAATATATGGTTGATAGTGGCCAAGAATGGAGAGCTTTTGATTCTGAACAAATTTCAAGACGTGCAAGAACTGGTGCACCACTAACTTTTACTAAACATGATAAAGGTTTAACTACTGAAATTGGTAAGGGGCTTGGTGAATTGTATAAAGTCCCTGGTAAAAAAAGAGCTCAGTATTATAGATTGAGAAAATGGCATAAAAGGCTTATAGAATCTAAGGACAGAAACTTGTCTTTCGCTTTATCTGAATTGCAGAGAATTATTTCATTCTTAAATTTACCAAAACCAGTCCATGAAAGGATAGCAAGGTATTATGAAGAAGCTGTGGATAAGGGATTGGTTAGAGGTAGATCAATTGAATCCGTAATAGCAGCTTTAGTTTATTCTGTTTCAAGACAATTTGGTACTCCAAGAACTTTGGATGAGATAGCAGAAGCTTCAGGCCTTGAAAAGAGGGAAATTGGTAGAACTTATCGTTATGTCGCAAGAGAATTAAAGATAAGAATTTTACCTGCCGATCCAAAAGATTTTGTACCAAGATTCTGTTCAATACTCAACTTGAGCGACAAGGTTCAAGCACAATCTAGTAAAATATTGAAAAGGGCAAAGAAAATGGATATAACTAGCGGAAAAGGTCCGACTGGTGTTGCAGCCGCTTCAATATACATTGCTTGTGTCTTATGTGGAGAAAAGAGAACTCAAAGAGAAGTTGCATCTATTGTAAACGTAACTGAAGTTACAATCAGAAACAGATACAAGGAGCTAATTGAAAAGTTGGGCCTAGAATCTGAAGTAGAAGAGAAGACAAGAGAAGAAAAATAGTTAATCACTGAGGACTACTAAATTTTTATTTCTTTTACATTCTATTGCTGCTAACCAAGTAGGTATTCTCCACCATATTTCTTTTAATATTTTTGGTGAGAAATGAAATGATTCTTTAGTTTCCCATTTTTCATCTGTTTTTATTCTTCTCTGGAAAGAGACATTATTATCCCATAAACTCCAATTGACCCAATTATCTTCACTTATGGGTATCCAACCTTTTATAACGGGTCCTTTTCTTTTTGTTTCCATTTTTATCACAAATAAAATACTAATTAATGTCTATAAACAAATATCTATAGTATAGTTGTGATGAAAGGCCGGATTAAAACTACCCTAAAAACTCAAAAATTTTATATTTATACCAATTCACATAAAATTTATGAAAAAAATTTTAACTTTATTGATAATACTCTTATTAGCCCCTTCTTTCGTCTTGGCAGATGGTATGATAATACCACCTATTAATCCTCAAGTACCACTAGATGAAAACGCCCAAATAGCTGCGATAAACTACCAGAATGGACTAGAAAAAATGATTATATCAGTCAACTTTGATATGAAAGATTATGACAAAGCTGCCTGGGTTTTTCCTGTTCCAGCCGAACCAGAAAAAGTTGTAATCGACATTATTAGTACCTTTCCTAACTTTTATGGTCAAGATGTTGTACAGAAAGCTAAGTCAGATGTTGACAATTTAGTATTAGTTTCTTCATTAACACAAATTTATCCTTTGTTTTTATTCTTACCGTTTCGTTATACGTTAAATGCTCCTATGGGTGGAATGGCAGAAATGAGTAAAGGCATTGGTGGGACTGTAGAAGGTGTTACTGTATATGAACACATAGAAAAAGGTGGGATTAGTACTGATATCGTTACTTCAAGGACTCCTGAAGCACTTTATAGTTATCTTCAAAGAAAAGGTATAAATGCGCCTATAGGATCATTACCTGTTTTTGATTATTATATAGGCAAGGATTATACTTTTGTCGTATCTTACATAACTCGTGGTGGTGTTATGGAGTATGAATACGGATACATGGAATCTTATCCTTACCGAAGACAGCCTGGCATATTCATAACATTCCCAACAGATAGAATTTATTATCCTTTAATACCATCCAGCGTTTATGGTAGTAAAACAATACCTGTGAGAATTTATCTAATCGGTCATATGACACCTGATTTATATTCTGATATAAGTTCTTATTCAAAGACGGATTATTACATTCAAAACTATGTGAGTGTTGGCGATTTAGCAAATTTCTTTGGTAACATAAACACGAATGATGTTAAATTCACCAAAGTGGAAATAAACGTTCCTTCAAAATATTTCTACCAAGATTTATGGTTCAATGATGTTGCACCAAGAAAAGTAAATTATGCAATGGGAGTATATGGCTCAATTTCAAAACATCCTTTCATATTTGGCATAATATTTATTTTAATAGTATCCACTATAACTGGGGCAATAACCGGTTTATTGTTATTTAAAGATTTCAAAAAGTTTGCTTTGTTAGGCTTATTTAACATATTTACAATTATAGGAGTGGCAATAGCTATAGCATTCACAAGAACTAAAAAACTCGATGAAACGTTAAAAAGAAATTTGAAAAAAGAAGGTTTTGTTGCTATTACAATTGATAAGAGGAAGTTCTATTTTGTGTTACTATTCTCAGTACTTTTCCTCATAGTTGCATTCTTGGTAGGTTATATAATTAAACTACCTTTAATGTAGAACTCTGATAGGAATAAATCAACATATACCGTTATCTAAAAATTCCTTTAATGGCATGCCATCCCCCATATAAACTTTTTCTTTAGGAGGTAGTATCCTAATTTTATTATAACCAAAATCCACAACCAAAAAGAAAGGACATCCTTCTAGTTTATTTTTCATATATTCGTAGAAATAGAATACTTCTTTTTTAGTCGATTTTATTTGTAAAAATATGCTTTTACCATCCTTTATGCATATGAGATCTGCTTCACCCAAACTTGCCCCAGATCTGATAACTTTCCAATTATAGTTTTCAAATAACATCCTTATTTTTCTCTCAACTCGATAACCTTTCTTCTTATTTTTAGGCATACACTTCTTATTATAAAATTTAGACTAAAATTATTATCTGTATAGAAATAAGGGTTCTTATGAAAAAACAAGATCAAGAATTGGTGGAAAGATTCTTAGAAGATTTTAAAAAAGAATTAACTGCAAAATACAGAAATGAAATAGATTTTATACTTTTATTTGGCAGTGCAGCTAGAGGAGAATGGAAAAGAGGAGTTAGCGATATAGACCTTATAATTCAAGTTAAAAACAGTGGAGTAAAAAAAGAAATTTTTAAATATACAGAAGAAATTTTTTGGAAGTTAGATGAAAAATATGACACTAAATTTAAAGATGTGTGTTCTATACAAAAAACAGAAAAAATCAGTTTTGTAAACGCTATAAAATTTGCTGAAAGACAGGCTAGATTATATGTTCCGTTTGAAGTTATTGGACCAAATGAAATTGATTGGAAAAAATGTGATTTTAATGACCCGTTCTACAAAATAGGTGCATTCCTTGTATTTCCAAAGAGCATGTTTTTTATAAAAGTTAAAACTGAAGGTAAAATTTTATATGGTAAAAATATCTTAAAAGAAATAAACCCGGGATTAAGTTTTTGGGATGTATTCAAAATTTTGTTAAATCCATATCATCTATCCATGCTATCTCTTGCAACGGTGTTGTTTGCTCCAGATTTTGCTATCAAACATGCAATAAAAGCAATTTTGTATGAAATAGAATCGGTCTTGTTATATCTAGAAAGGCCGATAACTAAAGGTACTACTAAAGCATATAATAGAGTGAGAAAAATCATAAAAAATAAATACATCGACTTGGAAATAGTTGAAGAAGCTTTTGATTTAAAATATGATTGGGAAGAAAGAATTGTCAATATGAGTCATCGTGAAAAAATTATTTTTTGTCTAAAGACTGTAAGTTTTGTAACCGTATTGGGATGGCTTGCAATTTTCACAAAAATTTATTCTTCCATCATAAAACCTTTGGTTGAAAGATATGATTGATATAATAAAAAAAGTTTTAGAATTATCGAATATAACCTCTTTAAATCCCATGCAAAAAGAAGTAGTAAAAGTGGGTTTATTAGAAGGAAAAAATATTGTAGTATCTGCCCCCACTGCATCAGGCAAGACTTTACTCTGCGAAATAGCCGCACTAAGCATGTCAAAAAATAAAAAAGGTAAGATGATTTATTTAGGCCCTTTAGTTGCACTTGTATCAGAAAAGTATCAAACTTTCAAAAAAAAATATGAGAAAGAAGGTGTCAAAATTGCGATGTCTGTTGGCGACCTAGATTCTTCTGATCCATGGCTAGCAGATTATGATTGGATATTAACATCAAATGAAAAAATGGATAGTTTGATTAGACATGGTGTAAATTGGATTAGAGATGTGAATTTAATAGTCATTGATGAAATTCATCTACTTCAAGACCCTTCACGTGGTCCAACATTAGAAGTCACTTTGACGACATTAAGAAGATTAGTTCCTCATGCACAGATATTGGCTTTATCAGCGACGATAAATAATGCGAAAGAATTAGCAGAATGGCTTAAAGCAAAATTAGTTGTATCAGATTATAGACCAGTAGAATTGCATGAAGGCATATATACCAATTCAAAAATCCAATTTTTTGGAAGAGATAATTATGATTTGGATGATGGTCTTTCTCCAGAATCTGGTATATTATCAAACACGAGAAAATTGAACAAACAAGCATTATACTTTGTATCGACTAGAAAGAATGCAGAAGCCTTAGCAGAAAAATTGGCAACATTCAATGTTAACCATACAGGGAAAAATGAAAAGGAGATATTGAAAAAAATTTCGGATGAAATTCTGAATGTTTTGGAAGTACCTACAAGACAATGCAAAAGATTAGCTGATTGTATAAAAGGTGGTACAGCATTTCATCATGCAGGTTTAATGTACAAACAGAAAAAAATAATCGAGAATGGTTTTAAAGATGGTTTGTTAAAAGGTATTGTTGCTACCCCGACATTAGCCTATGGTGTTAATTTACCTGCATTTAGAGTAATAATACGTGATGCAAAACGTTATTATGCTGGCCTTGGTTATAGGTTCATACCTGTTTTAGAGTACAAACAATTTTGTGGTAGATGTGGTAGACCACAGTATGATGAATGGGGAGAATCTATTTTAGTAGCAAAATCTGAAGATGAAGCATACGAATTGACAGAAAGATATATTAATGGCGAACCGGAGGATATCCATTCCAAACTAGCTTTAGAACCTGTATTAAGAATGCATACCCTAGCTTTGATAGCATCTGGGTTAGTAAATACTGAAGAAACTTTATTGAAATTCTTTGAAGAAACTTTTTATGCGTATCAATACGGTGACATAACAGGAATTGAAACAAATATAAGTTCTATACTAGACATGCTCGTAGAATTTAATTTCGTATACAGAGAAAAAGATAGAATATTAACGACTAAAATTGGAAAAAGAGTATCCGAACTCTACATAGATCCACTAACTGCAAATTATTTTACAGAATGTTTAGAAAAAGCAAAGGATATTGAAACAACTTCATTCTCATACTTGCATATGATAAGTAACACGCTAGAGATGAAACCTTTCCTCTCGGTTGGTAGTAAAGAATTTGAAAAAGTTAATGATGTTATAGCCAAAACTAGATTCTTGCAAAAAGCCCCTCAAGACTGGGATTTAGAATATGATGAATTTTTAAAGAGTGTTAAGACCGCGATGATGTTCGAGGGATGGACGAATGAAATGACAGAAGATCAAATGTTATCAATGTTTAGGATGACGCCTGGTGAACTTTGGGTTAGATTAAAAAATGCAGACTGGCTTTTGTATGCTACACAAGAATTAGCCTTGCTGTTAAAACATAAAGACTTGTTATTGGATTTGAGAAAAATTAGGGTAAGAATAAAATATGGAGTTAGAGAAGAATTGATACCATTAGTTAGATTAAAACAGACTGGACGCATTCGTGCAAGAAAATTATACAATAGTGGATTGAAGACAGTATCAGATTTAAGAGAAGCTCCGATTATTCAATTAGAAAAAATAGTTGGAAGTAAAGTCGCAGCAATCATTAAAAAACAACTAGGTGAAGATGTAGAAGATATAAAAGAATACAAACAAGGAGCATTATCTGATTTTGAGGGGAAGTAGTATAACTTGGTTTAGTATTCAGGCTTCGGGTCTGGAGAGAAAAAGCCTGTGATCCGGGTTCAAATCCCGGCTTCCCCATTATTTTATATGGCGTCAATCAAAATATTGTATTGTTAATCATGCCACTTGCAGTAACCCACATATTAATTCCAATAATATTAGTCGATACCCTCAGAGATCATGTTATAAAAAAGAAAAATATTCTGTCAAATAAATTTGTTTTATTAGCTGGACTAGCTGGTTTATTGCCCGATATAGATTTACTAATTTCTTTAATTCTCGGTGTAAATTTACACAGAACAATTACACATTCAATAATAGTACCTTTAACTTTTTTATTCCTCTTTATAGTTTTCTTAAAAAAAGAAAAATATTCTAAAATTTTTCTTATGCTTTTCATAGGGTTTTCTTTTCATATAATTTTAGATGTTATATTTGGCGAAGTCTATGTTTTATTTCCATTTAGTTTTGGAGGATATTATATAAATCCAAATCATTTTTCAAACTTGTTCGTACAAGAGTTATATACGATGATGGATGCAATTCTTTTATTTTTCTGGTTAATTCATGAAGAATTAGAACATAAGATATCGGATTATTTTTGATTATCATTATAATTTTGTCTAACAAGAGATAGTATAGAAAATGTGATTATCATTATAGATATTGTTACTGGTAAAATAACTGGGGCAATCCATGGTATGGGGACTAAAAATAGAAGATCTGTCGTAAATAAAGAAGACGGCCAACGTAAAATAATATAAAGTGAAATGTAATAAAAAAGATCCCAAGCACTTATCGATAACATAAATATTGTTAGTTTCTCTCTCAATGTTTTACCAATTAATAATCCAAAACTAAATAACATTATTATTGTTGATATTTCCCGTGTCTGTTCAAGAAACAGATGTTTAGGTGTAAATTTTGGAAGTTGCTTTAAATCATAATCAACTGATATGCCTAGAATCATTCTATCATAATTGGCTATTACAGCCTCTAAGTAACCCATAGATATAGCAAAAATTAAAATTAGAGATATTTTAACGATTATTTTCTTATGTTTTTTCTCCATGTTGTAATATTTGTATTAATAATAAAATTCTTTTATTTAATGTGATCTGTTGAAATAATTTTTATATGCTTTCTGAACGAGAATTCCAACAATCATGCCAACAATCGAACCAACTAAAATGTCTTCTGTTCTATGCAATCCTAACATAATTCGAGAAATTGATGTCAATATGGCTATTGTGATTAAAATAATTCCTAAACGTTTATCTTTATAATGAAGCACCAAAGCTATTGTTGCTGCAAAAGCAACTGTTGCATGATTACTTGGAAATGAATAATCTTCTGGACAGTTTGAAATACCATAACAAGGCCTTTGAATTTTAAAAAATGTCTTCAATGTGTCAGTCACCGTATAACTTATTAGAACTGCAGGTAATGTTAGAAAGACGAACAAAAGTACATATTTTTTAGATTTTTCTGGTATAAAAAATGAAAATATTAATGCAACAACGGCTGCGCTTGCCCAAAATGTAACAGATCCAAATATAGTGATAAATTCCCAAAACATTATAACATCTTTTTCTTATGTTTATAAAAAATTTCTTTTACAAACTTTATTTTTTCAATTTCATCTTCAAAAACCCTTATTACAATCAAAAATATTGAACCAAAAAATAACCATCCTAAAACTGGTCTTATAGGTGTATTGAATATTGGTATATTGGTTTCTATTTTAGTTGTATAAATCCAAAGTTTCAAATTATAACCAATAATTTCGGCAGAAGCTCCTATCAAAAGAAGTGAAAATATTCCACATAAAAGGTATACAACATCGCCAGATTTTTTTATTATTTTTTTCTGTAAAAATCTAGTCATTAAAGTTGCTAAACTTAGAACTACACCCCATGCAAGTACTATACCAATATATATTTTCTCAGCCCCCAATGGAAAAAATAGAGTTAATTTTGTATTGTTATATTTGAATACAGGGGCCAATAATATTTCAACGCTTAGTCCCAGTATTAAAGCAATTATTATTTCTCCTATCATTAATTGTTTAGATTTTTTTCCGATCAAAAAAATTATTATTAATGCTATAATGGCTAGAATTGTTATAAACATAAAAAATAATTTTTATTTTTGAATTTTTCAATTTATCTATTAAATCAGAAAACTTTTCTCGCAAATGTCAGCCAGCCTGTATGCATCACACCAGAAACTTCTGGTAACGTATGTTTACCGACACGCCATTCCCTATAGATATTTTCAATAGTTTTAACTTGAGTGAAATTCAGCTTTTCAATTTTTTCCCTAACATTTATTACCTGTCCGATATGCGGAGAATAAACGACTAACCATCCACCTGGCTTCAAAACATTGAAAGTTTTTTCTACAACTTTTTCAGCATCTTCCATGTCTAATGTGAGCAAGTCAACATCTTCTTCATCAATGCCTTTTGTAATGTCCTTTTCTTTAACTGTTACATTTTTCAGTCCAACCAACTCAACATTCTTTTTTGCCACTTCACAGAAATCATGCCTCTTCTCATAAGTCACTATTTTCCCTTCACGGCAATAATTGGCTAAGAATATTATCAGGAAACCAGATCCAGAGCCAGCATCGACGATTAAACTATCAGGACTTACTCCAGTGTAAGCCAATATCATAGAAACATCCTTTGGCGTCACTATCTGTGGTAGTCTTTTTGCCTTTCTCATTAGAACGTCTATCACATTCGGTTTAACAATCATGAATTCTTTCCCGGTATGTGCTTTAATTTTATCACCAAACTTTTTCCCCTCTAATTCAAATAAATCGATAGTTCCATGTTCTGTACTTAATTTTCTGTCACTAATTTTCACTAAATAAGTTCCAGGCCCAACTAAAAGAACTAATTCATCTTCTTTCATGATATCGATTATTACATCGACCTTAGGATTTTTATTCTTTCCTTTATAGGTGGATGAGTAGCGTATAAACTATCCAAAGCACTTTTATTCGGATCTGCGAAGAATAAGTGAGATACGGCTTCACTGACTTTCATCTTCCCTTGATTAATATTCATTATTTTTTCTAGAGCAGATGCTAAACCTTCAGGATATCTCGTTAACTCTGCAGATGATGCATCAGCGAGATACTCTCTTTTTCTCGATAGTGAAAATTGAACCAATCTTGCAAGTATAGGTGCAAATATCGCTAATATGAAACCAACCAAAATCAATAAACCAAGATTGTTTTTTTCTCTATCTCTTTTTCCACCACCGTACCAGAAACTTCTTAAAAGTAAATCACTTAATATTGCAACTAATCCGACTAGAACGGCTACAAATGTTGCAAATCTAATATCAAAATTCCTGACATGTGACAATTCATGACCAATTACACCTTCGATCTCATCTCTTTTCAAATTTTCCAATAATCCGGTTGTTACTGCTATTGATGCATGCTTAGGATCTTTTCCAGTCGCGAATGCATTTATTTCATCGCTATTAATCACATAAATCTTTGGTTTTGGTGTTCCAGCTGCTATACTCAATCCTTCAACAACATTTACAAGATGAACAAACTTTTTATCATCTTCATCTATTGGTCGTGCCTTAGTAGCGGCGAGAACAACTTTATCACCATAATTGTAAGTTCCATAAGTATAAATTAGCATGAATATCCCAGCAAATATAAGAAATATTAAAGACAATTCAGGTGCAAGAATTTGACTAATTACGTAAACTAAAATCACTAAAAAAGAAAAAATTATAATACCAAGTAAAGCAGAGTTTCTTTTATTCTTATCTATTTGATCGTAGAAGCTTGTTTTTTCCATCTAGAATTCCACTTTAACTGGTTTTCTTTCTTTCTCTTCTATCTCGAAAAATTCTTTCTTTTGTGTTTTGCCTATCATTCCAGCGAAAGCGCTACCTGGTATAGTTGTTACTGCATTATTGAAACCCAGCACCGAGTCATTGTAGAATTGTCTTGAATACGCTACCTTACTTTCTATTCCTTCTAGTTGCTCCTGTAGTAATTTGAAGTTCCCACTTGCTTTCAAATTTGGATAGTTTTCTGCTATCGCAAAAATAGTCTTTAATGCTCTAGATAATTCTCCCTCGGCTCTTGCTTTTGTTTTAATATCAGTAGCTTTCATCATATTTTCTCTCGCTTTTGTTACCATTTCTATTGTGTTTTTTTCGTGTTTCATGTATCCTTTTACAGTTTCGACTAAGTTTGGCACTAGGTCTGCTCTTTTTTTAAGTTGAACATCTATCTGTGACCAAGCATTATCAATCCTATTAGATAAGGCTATTATCTTGTTTATGTAATAAACGCATATTCCTAAAGCTATTACTACTACAAACAAGATGATAAAAGGCCAAATTACCAAGATACCACCTCACTATTCTTTTATTAATTAAACTTTAAGAATTTTCATAATTAATATTTGGTAATACTTAAATGTTTAGCATGACTCTAATTAAAATATGAAGACTGAAAAAATTGTAGGAATTGTTGTTCTGATAATCCTCGTTGGTGTTCTTTTGGTTTTACTTAGCATACCTTCACAAAAATCAAAGGAATGCTCTCTAAGTCTTTGCGACTGTAAATGTTACGAAAAGGGACAAACACCTGAAGAAAAAACAGGAAATCTATGCGGCATAAATTGCTTAGGGGAATTTGGAGTATCTGGTTGCGAGCTCGAAAATAACGAATGTACACCTATTGTTCAAAAACAATGTGAAAAAGATGAAGATTGTATTCCAGCTGCATGTTGCCACCCAACTAGTTGTGTAATGAAATATCAGCGAGTTTGTAATGAATTGTGCACAATGGAATGCAGGCCGAACACAATGGACTGTGGACAGGGGCATTGCAGTTGTGTCAATGGTCAATGCCAAGTTGTATGGGCAAATCAATAAAAACAGTGATATACTACAACATCTTGTATTTTGTTTAAATGTTTTTCGTTAGAATTAAACCCATTTTTCAAAATTTATTTTTTATTTTAGTTTTTCTTGAATCAAAATTCCTTTAATAACAACATGATAATTAAAAATTAGAGTGCATGCCTTTAGAAAGTTTTTGGCGACCCCAGAAACTGGGGTCCAGGCACTCTTTATTATTCTAAAATTCTTGAATAAACCTAGAAGGTGTGGATTCTTTCTTATTCTTTCTGTATCTGGTGAGCACATCGCCTGTAAAAGTTATAATTGCCGTGAAAAGTGAAAAAAAGGCTATCATATTTATTAGTTCTTTTCCCATTCTCACTATTTCAAAAATATCCATATTGCCCATGAACTTAATGAAGTTATAACTGAGGTACAATAGAGTTGTTATAGAAATGAGAATTATTGTCAAACATATGATTTCAATTGTATCTAACTTCATTTTGATTCCCTCTTTACCAATTTCATCACAATTAAAACAAAGAGCAAATATGATAAACCAGTCAAAAACACTAATAAATTGAATTTGAATATAAGGTCTTCTAAACCTTCAATCTTAACAGAAACAGCAAACCAGATACTTAGAATTAATAATGATATTCCGATTATTCCTAAGATAAGTAGCATCAAATCAAGAAATTTCATAAAAGAATATAGTAAATTTATTTATTAACAGTTATTTACTTTCTTTTTAGATTCTTCTTCCTATTATACATACGATATTGATAATGTAATTTTGGAAGTTTTAAAATCCAAGATTTAACTTTTTTAAATTTGCTCATAATTATCAATAATATTATTTATAAAATATATATATCGAATTCCATTTAACTTGAATATACATTGTAATCCATTTATTTTAACTATTTAGCTTCAGGAAAAATCTATCTGATTTGACTTAAAAATGAGAACAAATAGAATATAGGCGAGCGAGTTCATACGAACGATGGTAGTGGAGAAATTTTTGCGAGCCGGTTTTTAGAAAAAATTATCACTTAAATTTTGTTTCATAAACTTTTCTTCTTTTTGCATCATAAAGTTGAGATAACAAGATAATCTCTTTGAAATATTTTAAAGGGTTCCTAGAAATACGATCATAAACTGATTCCATTCTCTTTTCTCCGAGTCTTCTTTCTACTTCTCTTTCAGTTTTAATATCTATCTTTAATCTGAGTAGAGTATACAAAAATTTACCTAACAATGGAAATTTCTCTATTTTTTCTGCAATTTCTCTGTCTCTAACAAAAAGTCGTTCTGTAAATTCATGAGTTAATCCCTCCCTTATTTTAAAAGGTTCGTCATATAAGTCTGTATCTATCGGATAAACAGAACTGCCTCTTTCTCCATATCTGGTAACGTACACAAAAAAATTAAGATTTTTTGTATCAAATCCAAAATTTCCAAATGCTTTAATTATTAAGGAGAGTTCTTCTGATGAGATGTCATTTTTACTTTTAACGCTAATTTCTTTATAACAAAATTCAGGAAATAATCTAATAATTTCTTGTAATATATTTTCTATTTCAACTTTTTCAATCATTTCATTCAAATCTAAGAAATTAATTAAAACATTTAAATCTATTTAAGAACGCGATAATTATGGTTTTTCTTCAGAAAAACAAAAAAGCGAGCAAATTTTTTTCGAACTTCCCGAGACCAATTGCATCTAACGGAACCTTTTATGCGAAATTAATAATAACGAAGTTTATTTTAATTTGTGCAAAGCACCGAGCACCGCAAGGATGAGGAGCGCAAGCGTATAAAAATTGTTATATTCTCCGAATGAGATAAGTCAAATGTCTTCAATATACCGAACGAGGACGAGGAACGAAGTGACGAAGCGTTGACCGAGGAGCGCCGAAAAATTTTATACAGTTACTAAACCAGACTCTCTTAAATATCTTAATCCTATTTCGTGAAGTTCTACTCCATCAACTACATGTCCTTCTATTTCTGCCATGTATTGATTGAAAATAATGGCTCCGCGCTGTGTTCCTAATTTTATTTCTAGTTCATTAACAGGAATTCCTGATACAGCTGATAATGTCTTATAAGTTGTTACTTGACTTAGATTCTTCAGTTCATTTGGCAATGGTTGACCATTTTGTTTGAAATAAAGATATTTTGCTATTTCTAAATAAGCTTTATTCTCTAGAAGTTTTTTGACATTTTCTAGATCATCAATATCCTTTAAAAAAGATATGATAGATTCTGTCATACTTTCAAAATTAAAAGTTAAAAGTTAAATCCTTATTGGCGCCCCGAGGTCAATGGGATCTAATTACTATTAGACGAACTTCTACAGGAACTCAAGCTTTAAGCTAGTAAAACATATAAAAGAATGCAGTTTAAGTTTCGATAATGACTACTCGGTACCATACCGACCTTCATTGTCAACAAGTTAATGTATAAACAGAACAAAAATCTATCTTTATCTTAGGTGACATCAATAAAATTAAGCTTTTTTCCTCCATTCAAGCAAGCGACTAAATCTACTTTTCTTAGTTTTCTTTAATTCCTCTCTGCATTGTTTGCATAATGGGGCTCTAAAACCTAGCCAGGTCACTCTTATTAATCTCCCTACCTTCTTTATAGGCCTTCCACATTTAGAGCATGTATTTTGCATTATATAATTTATGAATTGCATTAAAAAATATTTAACTCTTTTTTGTTAAACTCAATTTATAAACTTTAGAAAACAAGGTATAATGCATGAAGGCATACATAGCACAATCATTTTTAGGCATTTTCGGTTTAGATGAAAGTGGTAATGTAATAGAAGCTATAATTTACGGTAAAGAGCCGAACAAAATTGCTGAGAAAATATTGTCGCATGAGCCAACAAAAGAAGAAAAAGAGTTAATGGAGAAACTAAAAAAGAAAGGATATTCCGAGCTGATTTCATCAAAAACTCTTGAAGGATGTAAATTTGAGCCAAACAATTCTGGAGAAAGAAATTTCAAACAACAATTCAGGCAAATAATGAAAAAATATGGGTTTTCTGATATAGAATTGAACGAATTTTTAACAAAAATAGGTATTGAATTCACGAGAATTCAGACTAAAGCTACGGTTAAAAAAGATAGAATAGCTATGCAGGTTATCGATGGTATGGATGAATTAGATAAATCACTTAACATATCCATTGCTAGATTGAGAGAATGGTATAGTTTACATTTTCCTGAGATGGATAAAGTCATAGAAAATCATGAAAAATTTGCTAAGATAGTGTCTGAATCAGGTCTTAGAGATAAAATAGAGGAAAAAGAATTGATAGAATTAAAGAAAGGTAGCATGGGTATAGAACTTTCTGAAAAAGATGAAGCAATATTGAAAGAATATGCATCTGGTATAAGAAATTTGTACAAAATTAGAGAAAAAATGGAAAAATATTTGGATGCTATATTGAAAGAAGTTGCCCCGAATTTAAGAGAGTTAGCAGGAGCAACAATAGCAGCGAGACTAATTTCATTGTCAGGTGGTTTGGATAAGTTAACAAAAAAACCTTCTTCGACTATACAACTTTTAGGCGCCGAAAAGGCCTTATTTAGATTTCTACATGGTAGAGGCAAATCTCCAAAATATGGTTTATTGTTTATGCATAATATGGTTCAGAATGCACCAAATGAAAAGAAGGGAAAAATTGCTAGAATTTTAGCATCCAAATTGAGTATTGCTGCAAAAATAGATTATTATGGAAAGGGGGGTGTGTCAAGTGAATTGAAAAAAAATCTGGACGATAAAATCAAAAATATAATGGCGGTTAAATGACGAAAGAAGGACAATATAAAAATTTTGAAAATATATTCGAATTCAGCAATAAGGTTTACACTAAAAATCTTGTTCCTGGTAAACAGGTGTATGGAGAAAAAACCATAAAATTTAAGGATGTGGAATATAGGGAATGGGATGCCTTCAGGAGTAAGCCTTCTGCAGCTCTTCAAAAGAATTTACATTTTTTCCCGTTGAAACAGGGAATGAAAGTTTTGTATCTTGGTTTTGCTAGTTCCACTACAGGCAGTCATTTTTCCGATATTATTGGAAAAGAAGGATTGATCTATGGAATAGAGATTTCTGAAAGATCTCTGAGAGATGCTTTACCTGTAGCAGCTTCTAGAGGAAATATAGTTCCACTTTTGACAGATGCAAGAAGACCAGAAAAATATCCATGGATAGAGAAAGTTGACTTGATATATGCGGATATTGCAGTCAAAGATCAGTCAGAGGTTTTGATTAGAAATGCGAATATATTTTTGAAACCTGGTGGATTTGGCATGATTGCTATAAAAGCTAGGAGTATTGACGTGACAAAAAACCCCAGAATTGTTTACAAAGAACAAAGGCAGATTCTAGAAAAGTTCTTTAATGTAGTTGATTTTGTTACTCTAGAGCCATTTGAAAGAGATCATGGATTCTTTGTCTTAAAGATGAAATAATTAAATTGGTTTTAAACAACCAAATATTACATTATTTTTTATAAAATTTATTCTACGCTTAATGATTCCTCTATCTTCAATTTGAGAAATCTCTAGAATTTTTAATCCTGTTAAAGAACAATTAGTGGGCTGCACCAAACTCACTCAGTTTTTTGACATCTTTCATTTGACTAAAAGCAGTAAAAAGTATACTCTCGTGGCAAGTTCTACAAAATATTCTTGATTGACCAAATCCATCTAAGAATTTTATTATTCTCGGCGAATTACATTTCATACATTTCATACGAATCTATAGTAGAAATTGTTGTCATAGGTATAGCCTTTAATTGAGGTGTAGAGTTGCGATGAATAATAAAATTTCACTTTACTAAACTTAAGAATTCTTTTTCAAAATAAGGTACTTCATCGGGATGAAGGAAAACTCCTATAGCGGATTTATGTCCACCACCTCTTATAGAAGGCATTTTTTTCTTTATTTCTTCGATTATATAAACTAAGTTTTCATTTCTCTTACTTTGTTCTAATCTTATGCTTATTTTTGCTCGTCCCTTTTCATGTTCCTTATTTATTACACAAATTATCCACTCGGGATATTTCTGCCTTATTTTATCTGATAAGAATGAAGTTAGACCCTTTAATCCCATCCCTTTTTGTTCATAAAATATGACTTTTTCATTTTTGAAGAATCTACCTTTACGTTCCACATCATTCAACCAGTTCTGTGTTTCATAAGTTAGTTTTTCATAAAATCGGCGCAGTGCAAAAGAATGTTGTGTCAAACCATTTACAAACTTGTCTGGTCTGTCTTTAGATTCAACTAAAGCAAGAACGGCAGTTTTAGCACCCTCATTTCCTCTTACCATTCTCCCAGATCTAACCATATCACTTAATTCACCAAAAAAGGCTGATTCGACAATTTTTTGTTCTATTTTTTCAACATTGTTCAATAATTCTGGGTAATCATTTTTAACTTCATCAAAAACGTCTTTACATAAATCTACCCGATGATCTTCTGTTATTCCTATAGCGGGAATCCAAGAAATTTTCTCAGAAGGACTCATAGTTTTTAAAATTCTATAAACTATGTAGCAAACTGGTGGCACCTTCTCATCATCATTTTCAAAAGTGCGGGGGTTTAGGTAAGGCATATTTTCTCTTTCTGAAATTTCTTTAAAGAAATGATGATCTAAAACAAATCCATTGAAATCTTCTAACCACTCTGGATCGACTGTTATATCAAAAGCAAATACAAAATCAGGATTAGCTAGCCTAAGTCTGTTCATTAAAGTTCTATTAACATTTTCTAAGCCACTTACTGGAAATAGAAGTGGATAATCGTTTATCAAATCATGTACTAATACTGAAAATAAAGCAGCAGAGCAACATCCATCAGAATCATCGTGATAAATTATACAAATTTTATCATTTTGTTTTATTTTTTTCAGAATAATAATAGCTTCATTCAAAAGTTCATTTAAATTTTTCAGCTTTTTCACCCATTTTTTTTAAATCTTCTTCAGTGATAAAAATTATTTCTTGACTCATTTTTTTTCTTCCTTCATTATAATATTCTATTATGGAGACTAACGTATCTAAATGATGAAAAACTAAGGCTTCAAAAGATCTAGGTGGTGTAGGGCCATTTTCTCCAAAATGTGAAGCAACTATGTGTATTACATCCTCAGGAAAATCACGATGGTATAATTCTGCTACAGCAAGCATCGTATGATCTAACATAACACCTGTTGGTTCGAGTTCTCCCTTTTTATCTCTCTTATACTCAAAAATTTTCATTAGGTCATGCGTGATAGAGGCAGCTATTAAACTGTCTCGATCTAATTTCAAACCATAATTTTTTTCGAATGTGTCTGCTGTTTTTATACACAACTCAGTTAATGCGATAGTATGCTTGAGCACATTTCTTTCTACGGGCCCTAAATTCGATGTTGGAATGAGGAATACGCTTCCTGCATCTTTCAATTTTTCTTTTGGATATTTTTTAAAATCTTTGCTGGATAGTCTTAAGTCTTTCAAAAAATCTATTACCTTTTCTCTTAAGGCCAGATTGTCTATTTTCTGGGCCAAATTCAACAATTCTTTCATTATATCTAACCAAATAGACTTGCAAGACCTGCAGCTGCTTCTTCAGATTTTTTGGCTTCATCTTCAGGTTTTTTCTCTTCTTTCTTTTCTTCTGCTTTAGCGACACTTGCGACAGGTGCAGCTACCGCAACTGGCATTGCTGATTGTTTTATAACTTCATCAATATTCACTCCTTCTAAAACACTTACCAATGCCTTAACCTTTGCTTCATCTACCTTTGCTCCACTAGCTGCTAAAACTTTTTTAATATTCTCTTCGTTTATTTTTTGTCCTGCTGAATGTAGCAGCAAAGCACTATATACGTATTCCAAAACTAACACCTCCTAAATTTTTAACTTTTCTTTTAAAGCATGTGCTTTGATATTGGCCTTCATGACCAAATCATTTATTATATCTTTATCAAAGATTCCAGCATTTACTCCTAAATTCTTTGCCTCTAAAAATGCCTTTTGAATCAATATTTTTATGGAATCTTTTGTTAGGTAACCAACGTTAACAGCTAAATTTAATGCAGAAATATAAGCATCACTGATTTTCTTAGCATATAATTTTTCATCAACATCTAATACTTCTTTACCATAAATTATTTCATCTTCCCATACAGCTAAAAGGTTTATACCAATTAGAATTGGTTGAATATCTAATTTCTTAAGTAAACCCGCCAGTTGCGAAGAAATTCGTTCACCCTTTTTAACAACTGTCGTATCTTCTCTTACATGTATTTTTCCTTCTTTAATCATTGCAGGTATTTTTAATCTTTGTAATTCTCCTATCGCGGGACCTGCCAGAAGATTGGTTGCACCTGCACGAATCATTAAATCATCTGGTGCAATGTCATTTTCTTTTGCATACGTTAAAGATTTGTTTGATTTTAAAACCCTGAATAGTTTAAAAGGTTCCATTTGGGTTAGAATTAATCCAGGTTCATTTATTTTAATTTCATTCAACTTTTCTATGTTTTTTTTATTTTTAACATCTTTCAATGCTAAACTTATTAGACCTTTTTTTGACATTTTAATTAAAACTTCTTTCCTTAAGCTCTTTCTAATATTTTGAAGTTGTTTGGATGGCATTTTAAAAAGATCAATTATACCTATGACTGGGTATTTCTCTAAAGTTTCCTTGAGTTTGACTAGTTCTTGTTTTTTCTTTTCACTGACCATCTTACTCAACCTCTAATTTAATAGGTTGCCCCATTGTGAATTTCAAATAAACATTTTTTATATTACTTTTACCTTTCGGTAATTTTTTCACCATAAAACTTAGCAATGTTTTTATATTCTCTTCAACATCTTTATCATCCATTTTATCCGAACCGACAACAGTATGAATTATAGGTTGCTTATCTAAGTGTATCCTTACACTATTCTTCGAATCATTTAATAGTTTTTTAATATCACCCATGACTGGCTTTGGCATCAGACCTCTAGGAGCTAGAAATTTACCCAAGAATTTACCCACTATCGGCATCAATTTTGGTTCTGAAAAGAAAAAGTCAGTTTCCTTTATCAATTTTTTAATTGATTTTTTATTTTTGGCCAAACTTTCAATTTCAGGGCCCTTTATAATTGTTAAATCTTCTGATTTGCCCATACTATCTGAGAATAAAGTTATAGAAACGTTTTTCCCGGTACCCTTCGGAAGAACTAATAATTCGTCTATCTTATTTTCAGGTTTTTTTAAATCAACATCTTTTATGTTGACGACAACGTCATATCTTTGAGGAAAATTTCTTTTTTTGGACTTTTCTTTCATTTCCTTTATTTTTTCTAGAATTGCCATGTTAACCCTCCTGTCTAAACGCAGTGTTAACGGGTTAATTTATGTTATAGTTTAACATTTAAAAAGGTTATGTTTTATATACCGAGAATCAAAATATTATTTGATAATATGGAAAAAGGATTATCGCCATTAATGGCGTCTATTATTTTAATAGCACTAACATTAACAGTAGCAGCCTTTTTAGGAAGTTGGCTGACATCAATGACAAAATCACAAACTGGTACAGTAGAAAGGGGAGGAGAAAAACTAATCAATTGTACAAATGCTCGTATGGATATAGCTACTGTTATTTGTTCAAATCCAAGTGGTCTGATAAAGATTGCAGTGACAAACATAGGTCAATTAGAATTATATAACTTTTCAATATTTGTTAAAGCAGGTTCAAACTTATTTTCAAATAGCAGTTACCCTGCAGGCACTATAAACCCAGGTGAACAAATAATTTTTCAACAGCCTTGCGACAAAACCGCCGTTACTGGTACTTGTGCTAATGGCACAACAGTAGAATTGGTAAGAATAACGCCAGGAAATTGCCCATCTGCATACACAGAAGAAACATTTGCTGTGGTTTGTGGCTAACTACCGCCTTCTATCTTTTTACTTAATCTGATTACTGTTTCCCCTAGAATTCTGAGTTTTGTATGGAATTCATTATCTATATTTAACACCTTTCTTACAACATCTCTATATTTTTTTTCTTGGTTCAATTTGTAAGTTTCAATATCATTTTCCATTTTGAAAAGTCTTGTATAGTATTCAGCATTGGATCTGTCTATTTTTCTTATGCCATCTTCTATTGGCTTAAAATCTATTCTATCGACCATTTGTATGAGTTTTTTTATTAGTTTTTTCCTTGATTCTTGAACATAGAGGTTTACCCCTGTTAACACAAACAATAGAGATAAAAGTCCCATATCTATTATCTTATCTTTAACGAAAATCGCAACCAGAAATATCATTGTTAAACCCCAGATAATCCAGAATACTTTGTTAAATATGCTCATATTAACTTATTACTAAATAGTAGGAAAAATTTAAGTATTTGATTAAAAATTAAGTTTATCGTCGTATATTCCTTCATCTATCTCTTTAATAACTTCTTTGGGGTTTTTGCCTTCAACAGTTATTGGCATACTAACACAAGAAGCGACTATTTCTTTAACTGCTTTTTTAGTATTTTTAGACAATAAATTGTCTTTTTTCATTTTTGTTATTTTTATAATTTGATCAAATGTTAGATTACCGACTATTTCCCTCTCCTTTTTTACTACTGGTGCTGGCTCTGCTTTTACTTCTTTTGCAGGAGTTTCTGTCTTTTCTTCTGACTTTGATTTTTCTACTTCTTCTTTAGTTTTCTCGGCAGTAGCTACAGCTTCTTCTTTTGGTGCTTCTTCCTCTTTTTTTTGTGAACCTATCTTTTCAAGGCCTAATTCTTTTCTTATCAGAGAAGAAGTTGGAGGTGTTCCGATTTCAATCGTATAATTTTTTGTTTCATCATCAATTATGATTTTAACTGGTACTTTCATGCCGTTATAATGCTTTGTCTTTTCATTAATATCCTGTATGATTTTTCCTATATTGACTTTAAACACAGATAAAGTTGGCCCTAAAGGTGGCGCTGGTGTTGCCTTTCCACCATCTATCAAAGCTTCTACTGTTTTTAATCCCATTTTACTCACTCTTTTTGATAATTTTAACTAATCCGGCGTTAACAGTAATAGGTATTGGTACTGTAACTTCTATTAACTCCATCGTTACTTCTCCTTTTATCTTGTCAAATCTTGTTACTTTACCCTTTTCTCCCTTGAATGGCCCACCTATTACTTCGATTATATCACCAGCTTTTATCTCTATTTCAATCTTTTTAGTTTCTAGAAATTTGATAACATCTGACAAAGGAACTGGTTGCCTGATAACACCTCTTGCATGAGGTATTTCTTTTACTAATGCATCTATATCTCTCAATTCGCCCTCGACGAAAATATATCCCTTTATTTCTTCAGGATGAACGAACGCCTTTATATCTAAGCCTCTTGATATGGCTTTACCTGCCATTGCCTCAAGTACGACGTTTTCTCGTCCTATAATCGTTTTTATTGCATATAACAAATTAAGCACCACCGATAACAGATATCACATAGAAAATGAATCCCATTATACCAATTATTAAAAATCCTAATCCACATATTTTTGATGTTTCTTTCAATTCTTCTTTATCCGGTTTTTTGGCTATTAAAATGACTCTTTTATACTTACTAAGTGTTTCTCTAATGTTTATCTTCATCCATCCACCATTTAGAATTATATTCTTTAACCTAATATAATGCAGTGTTAAATTTAAAAAGAAACTATATCTTAAACAAATTCTATGCCAAGTTCCTCTTCCATGGCCTTTTTCTTAGGTTTAAATAGCTGATTTGATACGAGTTCATCTGTCGATTTTACTCCTGTTATTATAATTAGTGTCCTTACGACATCTCGTAAATCGCTGGAAACTTGAGCTCCCCAGATGATCTTTGCGTCAGGTGAAAGCCTGCTTGATACTGCTTCGACGATTTCTTGTGCTTCTCTTATAGTTATATCAGGTCCACCGGTTACGTTAATCAATGCTCCATCAGCACCCTCTATATCCAAAGAGAGTAATGGATTTGTCAATGCTTTTTCTACAGCTTCTATTGCTCTATTTTCAGTGTCAGATTCACCCATACCGATCATTGCCATGCCACCATTTGTCATTACTGTTCTTACATCAGCAAGGTCTAAGTTTATTAAACCAGGTTTGGTTATGAGTTCTGTTATGCCCTTTACAGAATTAACAAGAATTTCATCAGCAACTTTAAAAGCCGTTGCTAAACTAACATCGGGAACTATTTCTAAAAGCTTATCGTTAGGTACAACTATGATTGTGTCGACAATTTTTCTTAAATCATCTAAACCCTCTTTTGCATTTCTCATTCTTTGATTTCCTTCCATAGAAAATGGTAATGTTACAATAGCGATAGTTAAAGCACCTAATTTTTTAGCAGTTTCAGCGATTATTGGACTAGAACCTGTACCAGTTCCACCACCCAGACCACATGTGATGAATACCAAATCGCTACCTTCTAGAACTTTCTTTATATCATCTCTACTTTCTTTTGCGGCTTCAGCACCTATTTTTGGATCTCCACCTGCACCTAAACCGCCAGTAATTTCCCTTCCTATTAAAATTTTTTGATCAGCATCAGAATACAATAAATCTTGAGCATCAGTGTTAATGGCTATAGTTTCAGCACCTATAATACCAATTTCGGCCATTCTTGTAATAGTATTATTTCCAGCACCGCCTGCACCTACAACTTTTATTCTTGGTTTTTTAGTTTCAAGTAATTTCTTTAATTCTTCATCAACAGAATGATTAACTCTTTCTTTTTGTTTACCAATTGCCTGTCTTACAGCCATAAATTTACCCCCATTTTTATTATCAATCAGTTATTACAACTATTAAATTCTAACGATACTTAAATTTAAATTCTTATTGCTTGTTATCTCGTCGAAATTTTAAATTTTTAGGTTGAGTAAAATATCGAATGAAAATTATTTATTTTAGAATTCTTCTACAAATTTGACTTTTTTTATTCCTTCAATCCATTTTTTTGTAATATCTGCAATCATTTTCTTAACACTTTTTGGAATCTCTTTATTCTCAAATTTTATCTCTAAAACTTCTTCACTTACTTGAATTGACAGATCTTTTTCATCCAAAATAATGAAAAAATCAATTATACCCTTCACTTTATCTTTTTTTTCTGTTATCAATTCTTTTACTTCAACATCATATTCGAGAGTTTTACCGGCTAAAGGATGATTGAAATCAACTTTAACTCTACCGCCAGAAACGGCAGCAATACGACCACGTACTTCGCCTAAATTTATTGGCATGCCGGGATATGGGTTTATGTTTTTATCTTTAAAATCTGATGTAGGCATCATTTTCAATAGTTTTTGGTTCCTTTCTCCAAATGCATCTTCTGGTTTGAGTGTTACTTTTTTCTTTTCTCCTACTTTCATATCTAGTAAAGCATGTTCTAGACCTCTTAAAACAAAATTAGCGCCAATTATGATTGAAACAGGACCATATTTAATGTTTGGATTAAAAATGCCTTTCTCTTTTGCCATTTTTTCGTCTGTTAAATCAAAAATTTCTCCATTTTCTACGATTTTACCGATGTAATCTATCTTTACAAAATCTCCTTCTTTCATTTTTCTACCTTGGATAAAACATTCTTCTACATAGATTTAAACGATTTTCTATTGAAAATTAAATTGTTACTACCATCAAGTATTTATCTTTTAATTTAAAAACTTCTGTTGGTGATGAAGTGCTGTTCGGTGAGGAAAGAGATTGGAAAGAACTAATGAGTGAAGAATCACAAGTAGAACTTGCCGACTTGATAGAAAAAACAAAGAAACACAGATCCGCATACATGCAAGCTGACGATGTGAAAGTCGCACAACTATGGGCTGCATTAACAGAAGTTTCAAAGAGCGTAAAAATGCTAGAATGCAAGTTGTGTAAAATTGAAGGCATGATAAAAGAATTCAGAGAAATTGGTGAAACCGCTAAGAAAGATGCATTGAGAGAGAGAATTGGCGATATATTCAAACCAAAGACAAGCAAGGAAAGAGAACAAGTCGAGAAAGTTGTCGATTCTTTGATGGAATTTTAATTTTACATTGCTGATTAAAAATATGAAGCAAGATATTTAGATTTAGTTAGGTAATTCTCAATTGATAGTTTATGGCGTACTATGTAGGAGAAGAAACTAGAGTAACTCCTGATGGTAAACAGGAGAAAGTCTTTGTATTTTCTTGTGTGCCGAAAGAAATAAGAGAAAGGTATGAACAATATAAAAAACAAGCAGCACAAAGGAAATTAGAACTGACTAAAATTGCGGATGAAGCAATAAAAACAAATCAAACATTAACAACAGAATCACACCAATTATTATTAAATCTTTATAACGAAATAGCAAACGAAAAAATTGAACGACCTGATATTTCTGATGGTAAAAATTATTCAGTCCGCCCATTTACTGATGTTGCAGAAAAAGTAGGGGATCATATTCGTATATTGGCATTAGATACTGCATTACAACAATTAAAACAAGCTGGTTACCAATTTTTCCCGGATGATCTAAATTTTTTGAAATATTTAGTTGGAGATAGACGTTCTGGATTTTGGGTATCAGATAATAATTCACAATTCAATATCCGTATGGATATGAATAATATTTATGTAACACCATTCGGGGAAACAAAACAGCACGGTGAAAAAAAATATCCTTACTCTCAGATTTTATCTTTGCCTCAAATTCTCTCAAGTTTTGATTAGAGTTATTTTCTCATAATCCTACCTTGGCATGCCTTACATCCGCCACTTCTAGGATCTCTACAGTTAATACAAACTCTTGCACCGCAATAAGTGCAGACCATCAACGTATAACTTGACCTTCCGCATACAGCACAAACACCTGGTATCGGCATTTAATCCCCTATTTATTATATAATTTCTACCTTTTATTTATGCTCAAACCGATTAAAAAACTCCTGCAAGAAAATTTAAATGAATTATCTAAAAAAGATTTATTGCTTTTGCCATCCAGCTATCAAAAGATTGGAAATATTGTCATTGTCAATCTAAATAAAGAATTATGGAAATATGATAGGAAAATTGGTATAATAATTCTAGAAAATATACCTGATACTAAAACTGTTTGCAGAAGAACTGGCTTTATTATTGGACGGACGAGAAGACCACAGGTTAAAGTAATAGCTGGAGAGAAAAATACAGGAACTGTTCACAAAGAACATGGAATTTCTTATAAAATCGATGCTAATGAAATAATGTTTTCAAAAGGAAATTTGAATGAAAGAAATAGATTGACGAAATTAGTTGGAAGGAATGAAATAATAGTCGATATGTTTGCGGGAATAGGTTATTTTTCTTTGCCTCTTGCAAAATATTCTCAACCAAAAAAAGTTTATGCAATTGAGATTAATCCTGATGCTTATCGGTATTTGAATGAAAATATAAAATTGAACAAAGTTGGAAACAACGTTATTCCTGTACTTGGAGATTGTTTAATTGAAGTCGCTAAACTTGGTAGAATAGCTGACAGAGTTCTAATGGGATTACTTCCTTCTTCTAAAGAATACTTAATGGATGCCATGAAAGTGGTCAAGAAAAATGGAATTATTCATTATCATGGGGTTGCTAAAGAAAATGAATGGAAACAATTATTCGATGATATTAAAGTTGCAGCTGAGCTGTATGGATTTGAAGTAAAATTATTGAAAAAAACTAAAGTTAAATCTTATGCACCAAAGGTTTATCATTGGGTTTTAGATTGTAGAATTTTTTAAATTTACATTAAATATTACATTTTTAATGGAGAAAATTATATATCTCTGTAAAAAGGAGAGTTTGAATTTATGAATAAAAACAAATCTTCACCTCTATGGTTATTATTGAGTTTTTTATCTTTCTTTATATTGGCTTATTTTTTGATTTCATATTTTGAATCATTACAGGTAGAAACATTACCGATAAATCTCTATCTCCCACTTGCGTCTATGGAAATTTGGCATTTTAACGTTTCTGCAACTTTAGAATGTAAAAAGGCTTATCCCTATGAAAAATATATGACAATAGATGGTACTGTTTTTTGTGATTTATTAATTAAAAATAAACCCCAAGAATGGGAAAATCTTACATTCAGATTATATCAAATTATACCTTCGGACGAAGGTGAAGGTAAACAAATTGCTGAATTTAATTTTACTACACCAAATGTACTGGATACAAATTTTATTTTTTCTAATATAGTTTTACAAACCCCATATAAATTTTCTTTTATAGCAGGGTTCGAATGGTATGAAAACGGAAGACAAGCAAAAACATATCTAGCCAAATTGCAAAGTTGGATTCAACCAAAACCTCAATCTGAGGTTCAGAACATCCTCCTAAATATAAAACTATCTTGGATTGTAGCCATAATCGGAAGCCTATCTATTTTCCCAACAATAGACAGTATTAGAAAAATGTATGAAGAGTCTAAAAAGTAATTAATAAATAAAATCAAGAGTTTTCTAAGGTTTTAATTAGATATGTAGAAATTATATAAATTTCCCACTCAATTCTTAAATTATTAACCAAAGTGCTATACATAACCTTCCTCGGTAAAACTATTGATTAAATCTTTTTATTCGTAAATATCTTTCAAAACAGCTATTAGGGCAGCAAGAATTGCTCTTGCAATTTCTTTATTTCTTGGAAATTCTTGCAGTGGAGGATGCGCACCTCCTGCTCCTAAATCACTTATTAAATATCCTAATGATTTCAATTTTTCATTTACAAAACCTTTGGCAATTGCCCATTTATGAAGTTTAACAATACCCATGTATCCTCCTCGACCACAAGTTGCGCATTTTGGCTCTGTTGGATCTTTTTTTTCTATTTTTCTAAACAATTCAACTAAAGCACCTTCGTATGCTCTTCTTGACATTACAAGACTCGAAATAAACGTATTCGCTTCTAAATCATTTCTAGCTTCCTTAACATCCAATTGTACTTCAATATCAGGTATATTTGGAATTTCAAAACTAGTTTCTACACGAAATGGTCCAACGTCAATATCTAATTTATTAAGCAGAGTTAGTACACTATCGATTTTTTCGAGTCGTTCCTCAAAATTGTTCTTTTCCAACAATTCTTTAATTAAATTTTTAAATTGTTCCTTTTCTTCGGAGAATTGTTCTTTATAATTTGATTCTAAGAACTTGAGCATCATTTTGCTATCCTTGTCAATTTCAAATTTAGTAAGACGTTCATTTTCTTTATAGGTTGAATTATGAGGATATTTCTTACGTCGCTTCAGAAGTTTTCTAAGATTATCCAAATCCGTTCTTAATATTCCGCTATACGTTTTCATTTTTTTTCACTTCCAAAAAAGGATGTTTTTGGATGTAAGAAAAATTTCCTTTGCTTCCTTTCCTTGTTAGAAACTTTGCATTTCGTAAAGCCATAAAAAAGTTGTGTTTTTCGAAATTGTATCCTTCCTTTTGCAATTCTTTTTCGATTTCACTCGGGTTTTTTGGTTTTAAGAAAAAATTCTTTTTCCAAAGAATCTTCAATGCATCTGGGGCAGTTGTCGCGATTTCCATCAGTTCACCTTTTCATATAATCATATTTCATTTTTCTTTATTCTTCTCGAGGTGGGTTTACATTTTATCAGAACACCTTTGACATCTGGGGCATTTTCTACAAATTTTTCATGTAAAAGTTTCACTATCTTTTCTATCTGATAATGATGTGCGAAGTATTTTTTTTCATTATCTTGGCCTATGAGTCCTGAATAAATCAAATTACCTAAAGGTTTGGATAATGTTGTTTTCTTAATTCCACTCTCTTTTTCTAACTCTTGTATGTCCATACCATCTTTATCGCTCAAATCCATTTCCTTTGAAAAATATTTTCCAATTAGATATAAAAGTATTCTTTCAGAGTTTGAGAAGTTATACATGTCAGAGATGATTATTTTATTTGTTTTTTGGTCAATCTTTACAAAATTCTTAGTCTTATCAATAAGCATTTTCAGTTTTTTTATTGTATCTTCTTCTGTAAGTAAAAGTTGTTTTAATATTTCTTTTTTATCTTCATCATTGTTCCCCATGCTCATAATCACCATTTAAATTTTTTTTTCTAGGTACTCCTTTGCTTTTTGTAAGTTATAATTGGGAACATAGTACTCTCCATCCCTATCACTCCTTACAATGATTTTCAACTCACGATTGAAAGATTTTTTTATACTTTCTTTATTTATTCCTAAGTTACTCTTGTTTGTTAGCTCTTCCACAGAAATTTTTTCAGATTTAAGTCCACCTATCTGTTTAATTACTTTAGCCTTTTTAACTAGCATTTCGATTAAAACTTTTCTTGCGGCGTTTAGTTTCTCAAATCTATCTTTATATTCTACACTCCCGTCTGGGAATATTTTTCCCAAATACGGATCAAGTATTTGTGCAAGTAAATTTTCGTCTAGTTCTTCTTCTTTTACTATAAAGGAATCCAAATCAATTCTTTTTGTTTCCATTTTCCAGCTCCTCTAAGTATTTTAGACCTGTTGTAGTTACTTCCCAACTTCTCAGACGACCGAGAATATTTTTGGGCATAATAAAACCCCTTTTATGTAGCATTTGGATTTTATCAGCAATGTTGTCTGGTAATGTTTCTCTCACTTCGCTAAAGCCAGACGCAATCTCTTTAGTTGTTATATTTTCTGTTTTTTTCACAGATTCTAAAAAATAAATTATAATTAATGTCTTATCAGTATCCTTTTGGGGATTAAATTTAAGAAAAAACTCTCTGAATGACTCTTCTTTAACAGATATCAAAATATTCTCATTTTTTTGTAAAAAATTTTTTTGTTTTGACAAATCGCCCTCTATTTTAGATAACCGTTGGTTTAAATTTTCTAAATATACCATAATTTTCTGCAACTTGTCTTCATCCATAATAATTCCTTAACACACAAATATTTAAATTTTTGCATTGTTGAAAATAACATATTATTGGGACATAAAAGATAAATGGCCATGTCATCGCCTGGAGAGAAAAGACATGTTTTCACCAAACAGAATTTTGTCATATAATAAATTTGTTTTTTATGATAAAATAATCGAGCTTTTAACATCGACATAATTTCTTTCACGGTAATCATTTCTCTATTTTATTATATGACATTTAATATTTTTGTCCAATCATTGTTATTATGAGTATTTTTTATTAATTTCTATCTATCATATCTAAATATCATATCATAATTATTGGGACATAAAAGATAAATGGCCATGTCATCGCCTGGAGAGAAAAGACATGTTTTCACCAAACAGAATTTTATCACTAAAGGCTTTTCAAAGCAGGAACTGCTAGGTTATCTAATATAACTAAAGCGTATATCCGCGACCTATTTTTGTTTATCTAACAATTGCTTTAATATGACTATTTCTTTTGACCACAATTACAAATTAAAAAATCAGAACACAAAAATGTGAAATATATAATAAAATTTCTAAGGCAAGAACTCTTTCTTCTTAATTTTCTCCGGTAAATAATGCTCTGTTATGAACTTTAGCCCCTTGCCAGACAGAGCTTCCAACTCTGCCTTGATTCTTCTATCGATCATCAACTGCAATTCTTTCTGCCATGCCTTATGCTGGAACCAGTCATACTTCAACATTTCCCTTGCTCTTTTTATGTCGACTTCTTTTGCCTTGATCGTGAAATTCTTCAAGTCAAACTTATCTATGTCACTTATAGTCAGACCTAAGAATTTAGCAGTAGGACAACCCAATCTTTCTGAAATATGAGCCAAACTAATACTACCATATTTAATAACCGAATAAATGTACCATCCATAAGAGTCAGCATCAGTAAACACATAAACAGGTAATTTATAATCTGTAGACAATCTTTGAATAAGTCTTCTAGGTCCTCTAGCAGCCTGGCCTTGTGTCGTTACGAGTATGCATTTCTGATTCTGCCAGAACCTATCTTCATGTAATCTTTCAAAAGCAGCGTTCTTCTCTACGACGAGTATATATTCAGCATCCGCACTCTTGATCTGTATCTCTTCAACATTACTTGGTATTGCCCATCCACCGCTGCCAAGTTTAGACCAATTAATAGTATCTCCTCGGTCTTTGATAACAACATTACCAACCACTCTTCCACGGACATCTGCATTCAATCTCAATTGCTCTCTTAGCAAGTTTAACATAACTTCTATGTCTACGACTATCGGATCGCTTTCAGACTGCTCATCGAACGTATTCTCGTCAGAATTGGGCAATGTTCTTTTTAATGCATAGAACAAATCTCTCAGGCTCGTATGAATTCCTTCTTCTTGTAGATCTTTGCAGAATGAAGCAACTAATAATGTCTGCATGAAGGGTTTAGCATGAGCAACGTTGAATAAATATCTCTTAGAAACCTTATCGCCTAAAGTCAGCATATTAGCCTTTTCATCGTAAACAACGTTAGATAAAGAACGTATGGGTATGTCTATATCAGGGTTTTTTCTTGTTTCTATATCATTTAAAACGTCTTTACCCAGACTTTCCAGTTTCTTCTTTATCTCCTCCATCTACAACTCCCTCAGTACTTTTTCTAATCATGCTCTTTAATTTTTCAAGTATGGGTTCAGGTTTGTTACCAGTTAATCTGCCTACAGCGCCAGCAACTTCAGGCAAGTATCTGTCGAATATTTCTTTCCTTCTTTGCTGCATTTCCGCCTTTCTCTTGCCAGAGACATGATGTTGCAATTGCCTACCAATCTCTTGTAAGGCCAACTTTATCTCTTTTACTATGACTGGATATGAAGCTATAGCCTGTTTACTCTCAGAAATATAAGGAACCCAAACTGATGCCATGTGAACTAAAATTACCATAGGGCCTGCTGGCAATCCTCTTGGTGATTGTTGTAATCCATATCTGCGCCAATCTGTCGATGCTATGGCTTTTGTCATCGCACAATCTCCTTCCATGTAAAGCAAAGGAACTCTGTTAGACAATCTGATAATCTTGATAGTCTGATCAACTGGTAATTGACCGCCATAAGCTACAGCCACTTCTATCTGGAAAGGATTACCTCTATAAACCTCTGGCTGTCTTGTTATAGCAGCATAAAATTCAGCATCAAATTCTTTTTTCAAACCATTCATCAAAAGGTCTTTTCCCAATGGAGATAAACAATCTGTAGGTGGTCTGACCAATTTAACGTTCTGCATCGCTCTAAATAATTTTTCTGCATCTTCTACTTCTAGCCTTGCAGGACTGGTTTTTGCATCAATTCCAGCTAATTGACATATTTCTTTTGCTGTACCGGCACCAATTCTAGAAAAATCATTAGACAAGAAAGAAGCAACAGTCCTAGCTTTTGTTGCTTTCATCATTCTTCGTAAAATACCCAATTCTACACCATGTGGGTGAAGCATTATTTCTTTGGGTAAAACAGGTAAATCATTAGATCCGCTTTTGAATTCCATCTTCCCTGGTGGACCTTCGAATATTATTTCAGCATAAGGATTGCCTATTGCTACTTGTTTTATGTATTCAGTAACCGACTGTTTACTGTCAACATACCTGCCTTCTATCTCCATCTCTATTTTTAAACCATGCCAAACCTTTCCATCTTCTATAAGCTGGCGTGATATAACTTCTGGCTCATTCTTTTTGACGTCTATCATAAGTTCGTATAATGATGTCTTTCCATTACCGATACTTCCTATAATATTAGTCGGTTTTCCAGTAGTCAATTGAGAATAAAGAATTGCACCAGAAGCACCTATACCTTGTTGACCACGAGATTGCCTTAATCTGAAGAATTTAGATCCATACAATAATTTTCCAAAAGCAAATGGTATCTGTTTATCGGTCATTCCAGGGCCATTATCCTTAACCATGACTCTGAATCTGTCAGGACCTGTAGATTTAATTTCAACCCAAATTCTAGGCAAAATCCTTGCTTCTTCACAGGCATCTAGGGAATTATCAACTAATTCCTTGATAACAGTAAGTAAAGCTCTAGTCGGATTATCATATCCTAAGAGATGTCTGTTCCTCTCGAAGAATTCGGATACAGAAACCTCTTTCATGTTTTTTGCCATTTCATCGGCAGCAGTTTCATTACCAGTCATCTTTTCTACCTTGTTTTTCCAGCCATCTATATAAGGTCTTATGCATACAACCTTCGATTAACTTCATTATTGCATATTTTGCTTTATTAACATTGTCCCATTTACCTAAAATACTAGTTGTTTTACCAAAAACGCTTATTTTAACTCCTGTATAATCTTCTATATATTTTTTAGTTTTACCTTCAGTGCCTATAATTCTGGCTTTTAAAGTTATTAATCTGTTTTTCGAATTTGCAAATTCTGACAAATCTATTATTTCCAGGCAGTATACATCCTCTAAAAGGTAAAAAGAATCATTTAAACAAAAGCCACGTCCAAAGGCTTTTAAGACATTTTTAGCTTGATATACATCAAAACTTTCGCCTTCTATGGTTATATCATCATTGAATTCGACTTTAGTGTTTGTGAATTTTTCTATTTCATTCTTTAAATTCGAGTCTTTTTTCAGTATTTCCATCCTTTTTTTGTTGATTACCATAAAATCTTTCAAATTAATCACTTTTTCTTGAAAAATTTAATTAGCTTATTATAAAGCTCTTCATCGTCTATTAAATTTACGTTCAGTTTAGAAAAGTAATAATTTATATTTTTTATGTCTCTTTTAAGCAATTCCGGGGCAATTTCGTTATCTAAAGTTGTGCCATGACTGAAATCAATGAAATATGTTTTATCGTAAAATAATATGTTATAAGCACTTAAATCGCCATGAACTAAACCTGCTTTAACTAATTTTTCAAGATTTGATATTACTTCTTTGTATACAGAATTAGGATATTCTGGAGTAATATCTGTTAGTCGTGGTGCTGCTATATTATTTTCGCCTATAAATTCCATTATCAAAGCATTTTCTCTAAAAAATAAAGGTTTTGGACAATTAACACCTGCCCAACGAGCAGTTCTCAGGTTCTTGAATTCCCTTTGGCACCATACATTTACGATTTTTCTTATATTTTTTCCTATTTTTTTGAATCTTGGATCGCCCATAAGATACTTCCATAGTGCCTTAAAATTACATGCTTTCGTACAATAAACTTTTATTGCAACCCATTGCTTATCGTGAGTTAATCCTGATAGTATTACAGATTCCTTACCCTCTTTTATTATTGATTCAGCTGTTATACCATTCTTGCCAAGAAGTTGATATAGATTCATCATGCTACGTTCGTCAAATACCCCATGGAATATTTTAAAATCCTTGCGAGATTCATCTTTTCGTACGAGAGTCATACTTAGTAAAAGAGTCGAGTAGATTTAAATCTATTTTAACTCACAGAAATAGTTTTCAAATAGCCTTTCTTTTGCAGCCATCTGGCTTGAGTTTGGGTATATCTCCAGACAGCATCCGCTCTTCTATCTGACATAACTTTCCATGGTTGTATCAATATTAAATCATTAACCCTTATCCAAATTTTTTTTCTCATTTTTCCTGGTATTCGAACTATTCTTTCTTTGCCATCATCGCATTGCACACGTAATTTATCCGAACCTAACATCAATTCAACTATTCCTAATAGTTCACCTTGCTTAGGTATCCTAGTTCTTGATATTTCTTCCTCAACTGTCAATTCTGGCTTTCCTTTCAGAAAATCACCTATAATACTCTATTAATATAAGATTTAAAAGTTATCATTGATTATATGGGGGTTTGGGTTCTAAGATTGGGCCATAGAAGGTTTAGGGATCAGAGATTAACAACACACGTAGCATTAACAGCACGTGCACTAGGATGTGAAGGAATCATTCTGAGTGGAGAAAAAGATGAAAAAATTGTAGAAAATGTAGAAGAAGTTGTTGAAAATTGGGGCGGTCCTTTTGAAATTAAATACCAAAAAGATTGGAGAAGAATAATAAAAAATTGGAATGGGAAAAAAATTCACTTGACGATGTATGGTTTACCCATTCAAAATAAAATAAATGAAATAAAAAAAATCAAAGAAAATTTGTTAATCATAGTAGGTTCTCAAAGAGTTCCGGGAGAGGTTTATCATATTTCAGACTTTAATATATCAGTCACAAATCAACCACATAGTGAAGTTGCAAGTCTAGCTATCTTCTTATCAAAACTTCTTGAAGGGAAGGAGTTAAAAAAACAGTTTAATAATCCGAAAATAAAGATAATCCCGCAAGAAAAAGGTAAAAAAATTATTTAATAATTTTCATTTTCTTGAAAGAAGAACTACACTGCTTGGTTCAAACTCATCCTTTATTTTATAACCAGTAAATTGAGAAAGCTTCTCAGCAAATTCTAAAACATCTTTATGATAAGGCATAGATTTCATCGGTAATCTCGTCTGACTCTCCCCAACCCACATAAATCCCTTGGATTCTATAAAATCTGGTTCTGCCTTTAAAATTAATTTAGCATATTTTTCAGGACTATGCATGTTGAATCCTTTAACGAGCGTTAGTCTAACTACTTTTCTACAATCTAAACTCTTCATCAATTCCAAGCTTTCATTTATTTTTTTCCAGCCATCTTTAATTATCGGTTGTTGCAATCTTTGATAAGTTTTTTCCTCTGGAGCACAGAGAGAAATATAAAACTGATATGGTTCTGTTATTTCTTTTAATCTATCAGGTCTTGTTCCATTTGTAACTAAAAAAGTTGTCATTCCTCTTTTATGTGCCTCTTCTATCAGATCCGATAATTTCAAATATAATGTTGGTTCTCCAGCCAAACTTATAGCCATATTTGTAGGAGTTTGCGCTTCTTTCCATTTTTTCTTATCGATTTTCTTATTACCTTTGAAACCCATTAACAATAATCTTTGTGATTCTATGAACCTGTCTATTATTTCAGATGGTTCGTCTATAGAAAACTTTTTCATGTCAAATCCAACAGTTGCTGAAGTAGAACGCCAACAGAATAAACATCTTTGTGTGCACCAGAATAAAGCAGGCGTACATTGCAAACATCTATGACTTTTTATCCCATACCATTTTTGCTTATAACAGAATTTATTGTGCCTTAGACTTTCTTTTGTCCATCTACAAATTTTCACTGCCGAGTGCAGATTTTTCCCAACTACTCTATATCCTTGTTTATAGTACAAATCCAAAAATTTCTTCGGAATATTTGTTTCCATATTCTAAAAAATAGACAGAACAAACTTATACTTTTAACACATTGACTTCAATAGACGTAGTTTCACTCACACATGCTGACTTAACATTAACTTGTATATTATAAGCTCCTTCAGACTCAGGACCCGGACTCATGTATAGGAATATTAATTTTGATTCCTCTGTTTTTATGCTGAAAGAAGTTGGTTTAGCGATTATCCAATTAGGCGCAATCAACGAAACTTCATACCTATCTGAGAATTGTCCTGCATTCACTGCCCTTACTTTTACTAACTTAGCTTCGCCTACTATTACGTCAACTTTGTTTTGATCGGGAAATAAAAGAAGTGAATAATCATCGCATGTTGGAGTGGGTTGACTAATAAGTCCTCCTGTAAAACTCAAGACTAAACCTGAAACTACCACTAAAGCTGCTATCAACGTGAATAAAAATGCCAATAGATCGTTCAATCTCATTAAATCAACTGCAATACAGCAAATATCAGATCTAATACTCCAACAATTAACCCGATTATAACAATAAATAAACCTAACTTGGATTTGACCTTAGCTTCAACTGCTACGGCTAATAAAATAAAGAAACTCGCCACTAGCAAAATTTGACTTATCAAAAAATTACCTCATTACAACCAAGTAGATTACGATTAAAATTATTGCCACGACTACTATTGCGATGAGTACTGACCTTACAAGTTTGTTTGCAAATAAATCTTCTAGTTGTTTTAAGAATTCGCCAGTTGGAATTTGCGGCGTTGTTGATGTGGCATTCTCTTCAGGTTGAGTTGTTTCATTTCCTTCTGGAATAGTTGTTTCGGCTGTAGTTACACCTGCTTCACCAATTATGACTGTTATTTGTTGTGAAGTTTCGCTGTTGTCAGATTTGACAGTCAATGTTGTTTCATATGTTCCTATTGTACCAAACTCTGGACTGTAGTAAATATATACATCTTTAGATTCCCCGGAGTCTAAAGTTACTGAAGTGGGTTTGATTGAAATCCAATCGACATCTGAAGTAATCTCAAATGTATCTGTCTTTGTACCATCATTAGTTACTGTAGCTTTTATCAACTTTCCTTTACCAACATCTATATTCAATGAAGTTTCTTCAACTGACATGCTAACCGCATAGCATTTTAGTACAGTAACGTTTATTGTTCCTTCCTGGCTAGTATAAATTGAACTAACGGTATAGGCAAGTTCATACGTGCCTTCTGCATCATTTGAATATTCAACTTCGAATGTCTTAGATTCTTGTGGTATAAGTTCTGCCGTTTTTTGATAGTTCATATCACTTATACTGATGTTATAAATATCATCCTTTAATCCTACATTTTCAACTGTTATGTTAAAAGTTGTAGGCACATTAACGCAAGCTTCTAGTTGGTCTGGGACCATAACATCGACTTTGTAACAATCCACTACGTTTACTAGAGTGAATTCAGTCGCACCGGCATAACTTGTCGTTGATTTTGCTGTTATTTCTAAATCATATCCACCTTCATCTATGTCTGTAGGGTTCACTGTTACTGTAACATTCTGTGTCTCACCTTTACCTATTGTAAAAGTTTCTTCGCTCAATGTTACTATATCGGATGCATCACCCGAGACGGAAAGTTCTACATCTTCAGAAAATTTACCAGCATTGCTAATTTCAATACTAAAAGTATTTTCTTCTCTCAAACAAGTGGTAGTTTCATTCGGTACGATTAAATTTATTACATGATCTGGGACTATTTCCATCGTAAATATGTCTGTATCTGTTGACTGACCGGATGCAGTTAAATTAACCTTATAAGGTCTTGCTTTCGCAAGACAATCAGGAGTAACGAACAGATAAACCTTATCAGATTGACCCACTCCTAAAGTTATAGAATCTTGACTCAGAGAATACCAATCAGAGTTTATTCCGTCTAACATAATTGCATAGGTATCCTCATTATTACCCGTATTACTAACGGTAATATCAAAACTAACACCTTTACAAGGTGCAACAGTTAAATTTTTCGGACTTACTGCAATCGAAACACTATAATCTTGCGCGAAAGCAATGCTAAAAATTAAAACAAAGGCTAACAACAACGATGGAAATATTTTTGTCTTCATAATTATCAAATAATATCATAAACTGTAAAAGATTTAACCGTTTTTGGGAAAGATTTATATTGTTAACTGTATTGAAGTAGAAAAAATATATCTCTTAAATATAAAACATAAAAACATTTTATAAATTAACATAATACATATGGTTAAGTAACATGCCTCGGTGGCTCAGCCCGGTAGAGCGGTTGACTTGTATCTGATTTATAGAAAGAGATCAGCACGTCGGGGGTTCAAATCCCTCCCGAGGCTAATTTCTATTTTTTATGAAATCTTTTAGCTTCTTCTTCCATTCTCTCTAGTCTTGTATAATAGTCAAAAAATTCATTTAAGTGCGCAAGAGCAATCTTACCGGTCATTATAATATCATCATTAGTTACATTAGTGTGAGCATCTCTTTTGCCATGTTCAAGTTCAACATCCATACCCATTCTAAATTGTTCAACATCGAATTTACTCCAATCAATGCCGAGTAATTTACCTATTTTTTTAGCCTCTTCTGTTGTGAAACTTTTAGATTCTGTCATATGATCACATTTTATTATGATTACTGTATTATTTAAAAAATCAATAATATTATTTATGGGATTGCTTGAACTTTTTAGAAAAAAGAAATCAGATTTATATAAAATACAGGAACAAGTTGAAATGCAGGAATTTCTGAAAAATAATGATTATACGCAGTTTTCACAAGAACCTACAGATGCACAAATTGGAGAATTAAAATCGAATGAATTCGTAAATACTGACGATAAGAAAATGTTCGAAGAAGATCATAGCATACCTAAAGTACCATCTGAAACAGAAACTAAAGAAACTCGTGATAGACTTTTGACAACTTTAGTAATAATTTCCTCTAGTTTATTTATTTTATCAATTATTCCAAACTCCATAGGATATGGAACTGGTAATTTTATTTTAGCTTCAGATAAAATTGTATTTCTTGCTATATTGATTATTCTCATAATAACTTTCGCAGTGGTATTCAAGAGATTAAAATCTTAATTTTAAGACAAATAAGACATGATTTTGTCGATAGATGCTTTTAGCCAATAAGTGTAATCATCAGGATTTTTTTGTATATCTTTTTTTAATTCTTCTAAATTAACCCATTTCCACTTATCAACTTCTTCTGGGTTTGGCATAGGTTTACCATTAAATTTTCCAACAAATACATGATCAAATTCATGTTCAAAAAGATCGTGATCGAGTTTTGATTTGTAAGTAAAACTGAATATTTCTTTAAGATCGCAATCAAATCCCATTTCCTCTTTTAATCTTCTATGAACTGTCTTTTCTATGGGTTCCCCAACTCTTGGATGACTACAGCAAGTGTTTGCCCATAGGCCACCGGAATGATATTTTGACTTAGCTCTTTGTTGGAGAAGTAATTCGCCTTTATAATTAAAAACAAATATTGAGAATGCTCTGTGTAGTTTTCCCTCTTGATGTATCTTTAATTTTTCTCCAGTTCCAATTTCTTTATCATTCTTATCAACAAGTATAACTTTTTCTTTACTTCTAGCAAAGTCCTCTTCGTCTTCCATGATATCCCTCGATAGAATTTTAGTTTTAGAATAATTAATTTAAATTCTTTTAATTATCTTTAATCTGAGGGGGTTAGATGGGCAAGGGATCTGGCTTTGGAAAGGTAATATTGTTTAATGAACATTTTGTCGTTCATGGCGTTCCTGGAATAGTTTCAGCCATCAATTTAACGACCGATGCAAAAGTAAGGAAAATCGTTGGAAATAGCATTAATGTAAAGGATGAAAGAAAAGGCACTGAGGGATATACCGAAAAGAAAAAAGTGCAACAAAAAGAATCCATAGAAAGAATGCTTAGGGTGATGGGTCTTGATTTAGAAAAGAATTCCTTAGAGATATGGCTTGGTGGTGAACTTCCTATATTTAGTGGAATTGGTGCCTCTGCAGCAAGTAGTGTTGCTATTGCAAGAGCAATCTCAGAAGAATTTGAAATGAAATTGTCAGATGAAAAAATAAATGAAATTGCATATGAAGCCGAAAGAGCTTATGCAGGAACACCTTCTGGTATAGATAATACTGCTGCAACTTATGGAGGCCTATTATGGTTTAAGAAAAATATGACTGGTGGCCCTAATACTATCGAAAGATTAAAAATCAAGAAATCAGTTGAAATCGTTATGGGAAATACTGGCGTTGTTGCAAATACGGAAGCCATGGTAGCTGGTGTCACTGAAAGAAAATCCAAGTACCCGGAAAAATATGATAAACTTTTCAAACAAGCAGAAGAATTGGTGTATGAAGGAAAAAGAACTTTAGAAAAGTTTGATTTGAAAGAGATTGGGAAACTAATGAATGAAAACCATCGGCTCCTCCAAGCAATAGAAGTTTCTAGTAAGGAATTGGATCAATTAGTTGAAATTGCTTTAAATCAAGGCGCATTTGGAGCGAAACTTACTGGAGGTGGCGGCGGCGGGTGCATGGTTGCTTTAACGCCAGGTAAAAAATTACAAGAAAATGTCGCAAAATCGATGGAAAGAGAAGGATTTAAAGTATTAAGAACAAAAATAGGGGTTGAAAGGTAGTATTTAAAAGCTTTTATTCTTTCCTAAAAATGTATTTTTATATAAATGATAACTGATAAAAGGATTGATTCCATGGACAAAAAAAATGAAGAATTAGTAGAAAAATTGATGAGTGGTAAAATAAAATTGCGTGAGATTGAAAAATATACGAATAATGACAGCAACGAGGCTACAAAAATAAGAAGATTGTTCCTTGAAAAAAAATACAAAGTTAAGTTAACGAATATAGGAAATACAACAATAGATTTTAACGATGCGACTAACAGAAATATTGAGAATCCTATTGGAGCAACTCAAGTACCATTAGGATTTGCTGGCGATTTAAAAGTCAATGGAGATTATGCAAAGGGTGCTTTTCCAATTTTGCTAGCTACAACTGAAGGTAGGCTAGTTGGCGGTATGGCAAGAGGTATAAAAGTCTTTAACATGTGCGGTGGAGTGAACACAGTTATCATAAAAGAAGGTATGGCAAGAGATGTCCTTGTCAGAACAGAGTCAGCTAAGGAATCTTTCAAATTAATCAAATGGATTCAAACAAAAGAGGCATTCAATTTTCTATCCAAAGAATTTGCAAAATCCAATAAGTTTGCAACTTTGAAAGAAGTTAAACCTTATACAGCCGGCAGATATGTTCATTTAAGATTTAAGTGTGGATCTGGAGCAGCAATGGGAATGAATATGATTACTATTGCATCCAAGTCAGCAGCAGATGCTATAATTTCAAAGGTTAAAAAAGAATTGAATTTAGATGTTAAATTCATCAGTGAATCTGGAAATATGTGCACTGATAAAAAAGCGGCATATATTGATATTTTAGAAGGAAGAGGTGTTTCTATAATTGCAGATGCTGTCATTCCAAGAAAAATTGTTCTAGAAGAATTTAGAACCGATCCAGAAACGATTGTAGAATTGAACAAAGCAAAATGTCTTCAAGGTTCAATATTAGCTGGGTCACATGGTTTCAATGCTCATATAGGAAATATTTTAGCCGCAATGTATATAGCTCATGGTCAAGACCCTGCTCAAATCACAGAAGGCACTCAAGCAATAACAGATGCGGCAGTCGTAGATGGTAATCTTTATGTTTCGTGTTTCCTTCCTGCCTTGGAAGTTGGAACATATGGTGGTGGGACCAAAAGAGAAACACAACAAGAAGCATTGAAACTTTTAGGACTGTATGGAGAAGGAGATAATATAGGAAAAACTAAACTGGCTTTTGCCGAAGTTGTTGCTGCCGCATGTTTAACATCTGAAATAAACCTTCATGCAATCGAAGCTGCGAAAGAATTGTCCGAAACTCATGGAAGTTTAAAGAGAGGATAATCGAATGAAAATAGTAGTTGTAATTACTGGAGCTTCCGGTTCAATCGTTGGAGTAAGATTAATTGAAGAATTGAAAAAGAAGAAAATAGAAACTGTAACTTTAATTTCAGAAATGGGTAAAAGAGTCATTAAAGAAGAAATTGGCAAAGAAATAGAACCAGATTATGAAGAAAATGATTTATTTGCACCTACAGCAAGTAGTTCACAAAAAATTGATGCTTTTATAGTATGTCCATGTTCGATGAAAACTTTGTCAGCGATTGCAAACGGTTATTCCAATACTCTGATAACTAGAACTGCTGATAATTGCTTGCGGATGAAAAGAAAAGTTGTAATTTGTGTTAGAGAAACACCATATAACCTTATTCATGTAGAGAACATGAAAAAAATAATTTTAGCTGGTGGGATAATAATGCCTTTAACTGCTGCTTATTATTTCAAACCAAAGGATGTTGATGATATGACGAATTTCTTTGTCGGAAAAATTTTAGATTTATTGGATATCGAAAATGATCTTTTCGCTAGGTGGAAGAAATGAGTTTACATGAATTTTTGGAGACTCAAAAACCAAAAATTATCGAAAAAGAAACTGAAAAAGATAAGATACCATTAATGATAAAGAAAAATCAATCACTTACTATTTTTAAAAAAATCAAAGGATACAAATACCAAATCGTAAGTGGAGTTTGCAGTAGTAGAGATATAATGGCATCATGGCTCGATACCAACAGAGAAAAATTATCTTTTAAGATAGCTGATGCAACCAAAAATCCAAGAGATTATAAAATAATTAACAATGCACCTTGTTATGAAGTAAAAGGAAACAACTTAGATGAAATCCCTTTGATGAAGTATTGTGAAAGAGATGGTGGAGAATACATAAGTTCAGGGGTTGTAATTTCCCGAGATCCTGATAGTAAAAGATTGAATGCTAGTTTTCATAGAATGATGAAAATTGATGGAAATAAAATGGCAATAAGATTGTGCGATAGGGATACATTCAAATTTTGTCAAAAATACCCAAAAGAAATGCCGGTTTCAATTTTCATAGGGCATGATCCATCAGTATTGATACCTGGTGCTGTATCAGCAGGAGATATAGATGAAATGAAAATCATGAGTGCTTTACGATCACTTGAAGTCACTAAATGTAAAACAAATGATTTACTTGTGCCAGCACATTCTGAAATTATAATTGAAGGAAGGATAACAAAAGAAATTGTTGACGAAGGACCTTTTGTTGATATAAGTGGGACTTATGATGTCGTAAGAAAACAACCTGTTTTGGAAATAGATGGAATTTGGCATAAAAAAAATCCTATTTATCATGCACTTCTGCCTGGTGGGCATGAACATGGATTGTTGATGGGTATGCCTAGAGAGCCAACAATATATAATGAAGTTTCAAAAGTTTGTCCTGTAAGAGCTGTCAACATTTCGACTGGTGGATGTTCTTGGTTGCATTGTTTTGTATCGATAAAAAAACAAAAGCCTGATGATGGGATCAAAGCTGCAGAGGCAGCATTTCGTGGGCATAAATCATTGAAGCACTGCGTAGTAGTCGACGAAGATATCGATGTTTTCAACTCGGAAGAAGTTGAATGGGCAATCTCAACAAGGTTCCAAGCGGATAAACAAACTTTAACAAAAAAAGAAGAAGGCAGTAGTATTGATCCATCAACAGTAGGACAAGAAACTTTGCCAGGAACTGATAGGAGACTTACATGTAAAGTCGGCATAGATGCGACAATTCCATTCGGGACTAATAGAGAAAAATTTGAAAAAGCATTCATAGTCGGCGAAAAGAAATGATTTTTGTTGGAGAAGGAAAATATAAAGTCTGGTTGAAAGATGAAAAATTAGATAGAGGTATTGTCATCACAGTAGGTGGTGGGAAGTTTTCACATATCGGCAGTATTGTATTGACCGAACCTGGAAATAGTAGAACTGGAAAAGGATTCTCATGCACGTCTCAAATAATTAATATTCATGGGCATAAAGAGGAAAATGTTGCAAGAATGTTTGCTGAAAAAGTTTGCTTAATGAAAAATGTACCTGTATTGTGTGTTTGCGGAATACATATAGATTGTGCAACAAAAAAAGATATTAAAATACTTGTATCTAATGCTAAAAAATTATTAAAGAAATATATGAGTTGATTGAATGCATCTCACAAAAGAAGAAGAAGGAATGTTAAATGGGGAACAAGGATATACTGTAAAGAAATCCATGGAGATACTTGTTGCTCTGGGGAAAATTTTTGGTGCAGAAAAATTGATTGAAGTTAGCTCAGCTCAAATTGCAGGAGTTTCTTATCATAATTTAGGGGACGCTGGCTTGGAATTTTTAAATGAATTAGCAAAAGATGGAAGAGTTAAAGTCGTTACCACATTAAATCCCGCTGGAATGGACTTAAAAGATTGGAAAAAACTTGGAATTTCAGAAGATTTCGCAAAAAAACAAAATTTGGTTATAGATGCATTTAGGAAAATGGGTGTTTTAATTTCTTGTACTTGCACACCTTACTTGATTGGAAATGTTCCATTGTATGGAGAACATATCGCATGGTCAGAATCATCTGCTGTTACTTTTGCTAATTCTGTATTAGGAGCAATGACAAACAGAGAAGGTGGACCATCAGCTTTAGCAGCTGCATTTGTTGGTAAAACTCCGATGTATGGATTGCATTTAGAAAAAAATAGAATCTCGGATATTCATGTAGATGTTAAAACGGACATTAAAAAAATTTCTGACTGGGGCGCACTTGGATATTGTATTGGAAAAAAAGCAAGTAATAAAATACCATTCATAACAGGAATAAAAAGTGCAAGTTTAGATGAGTTGAAATCTTTTTGTGCTTCAGTCGTGACTTATGGATCAAAACCATTATTTTACATGAAAGGAATTACACCTGGTTCTGAAATTCAAAAAATACCGAAAGAAAAAGTAACTATAACGAATGATGATTTGAAAGATGCTTACAGGAATATCAATGATGAAGTTGACTCTATCGAGTTTGTTTGCCTAGGTTGTCCACATTGTTCGATAAAAGAAATCTCTGATATAGCTGAAATGTTAAAGGGAAAGAAAATTAATCCAAAGGTTGAATTCTGGGTTGCAACATCAAGATCTATAAAACAATTGTCTGACGATAGAGGTTATACGAAAATGATTGAAAATGCTGGGGGAAAATTTGCATGTGATACTTGTTTAGCAGTTGCACCATTGAAAGGTAGATTTAAATCTGTTGCAACAACATCTGCAAAAGGATGTTTCTATTCTAGAGGAAGTAATGAAATGAAAACAAAATTAGGAAGTTTGGAAGAGTGTATTGATGCTGCGGTGAAAGGAAAATGGAGTTGAAAGGAAGGATTATTTTCAAAGGAAAAATTAAAGGCGAAGCTCTTGTTACTTCACAACCTGTATCTTTTTACGGTGGGGTAGATCCTGACTCTGGAATATTGATAGAAAAGGGGCATGAGTTAGAAGGGAAAAATATTAAAGGAAAAATTTTAGTTTTCCCGACAGGCAAAGGTTCTACTGTTGGATCATACACACTTTTCAGAATGAAGAAAAATAATACTGCCCCAGTGGGTATGATAAATAAAGAATGTGAAACTATCGTTGCCGTAGGTGCGATAATTTCAGAAATACCTTGCGTGGATAAGATTGATGTTTCTAAAATTAAAACCGGAGATATAATTGAAATAGAAAACGATAAAATTAAATTAAGTGATTAAATGAGTGAATTAATTCTTGTAAAATTAGGTGGCTCTGTTATAACTGATAAGAACAAACCATTTACAGAAGATATTAAAACGATAAAGAGGTTAGCTAAAGAAATACACGAAGCTAGGCAAGAAAAAAAAATTAAATTAATAGTTGGACATGGTGGTGGTTCTTACCCTCATACAGCTGCAACAGAATTCCGAACTAATGAGGGAGTAAAAGACAAAAGAAGTTATGAAGGTATAGCTAAAGTCCAAGATGCCGCTTCTAGATTAAATAGAATCATTGTCAGAGAGTTGATGGATGTGGGGGAGAATGCCATGTCAATTCAATTATCAAGTTGTAGTGTTTGTGAAGATGGAAGTATAAAAGAAATGTTCTTAGAACCGATTAAAAGATTATTAGATTATGACATGGTTCCCGTACCTTATGGTGATGTTGGTCTAGATTTGAAAAAAGGTTGTTGTATAATATCGACTGAGAGGATTTTTTATTATTTGGCGAATAATCTTAGTCATATCGACAAAAAATATAGAATTTCAAGAATAATTCTATGCGCAAAAGTTAGAGGAGTTTTTAGCGATAATCCGGATATAAATTCCTACGCAGAATTGATAAAAGAAATAACCCCAAAAAATATAAAAGCTGTTGAATCTTCTTTGAAAGGATCATCTGGTATTGATGTCACTGGAGGAATGTTGCATAAAGTAAAAATGATGTTGGAATTAGCAAAATCAGGAATTGAATCAGAAATAATTAATGCAAAAGAACCAGATTTATTGAAAAGAGCGCTGATGGGAGAAAAGGGTTTGGGAACAATAATTAAAAAAGATTAAGAAAGTTTTAATAACATTTTATAACTACTATTTCTTATGAACAAAGAAATTGGGGAAATTTTACAATATCTTGAGTCAAGAAAAAATTATATAGTCTGGGCAGGATTTGCTCAGTTTGCACACCTAGGAACAAAATGTTCAGCTGATATAGATATTTTTACAGATAAACTTAAAACGAAAGAAGAAATATCTTCTGATTTCCAAAAGAATGGATGGGAAAAAATGCCGCATGATAACACTTATCAAATTTGGGATAAATTGGAAAAAAATAAAACTACGTTCGATATAGTGTATTCACAATCAGCTTCTAAATTACTTTTTTCTGATGTTGTTCAAATAGAAGTTTATGGCCACAAAATAAGATTTTTGTCGAAAGAAGGATTGTTAATTACAAAATTAGGTCAACTAACATGGGAGAACAGAACTGAAGAAAAGCGTGAGAGAGATTTAGAAACAATTATTTCATTAAGGAAATTAATTGATGCAAGAAAAGTTAATGAACTGATTAAAAAATTACCAAATAGTTTTTGGAAAACAGGAAAAATATAATTAAAATTTTCTTTCAATTAAAAATTCTGCTATAGATTCTAATTTTCTTCTTCCTTCAGTTTCAGGAATATTATTTTTCAGATTTTTTACTGCATTTTCCATTATTTTCTTAGCATAATTTTTTGCAAATTCTATAGATCCATATTTTTTCATTATTTCGATTACTTCTTTTTTTTCTTCTAGTGTAACATCTTTTTTTCCGACTAGTTTTTTCATTTTTTCTTTTTCTTTTTTATTCGCATTCTCAAAAGAATGTACTATCAGTAAAGTTCTCTTTCCCTCTTTTATGTCTCCAGCAAAATCTTTTCCGTATCCGCCACCAGAAGTTCCAGGTGCAGTTTTTTCTTCCTCTTCAGGCATAGTGACATTTAATATATCATCTTGGATCTGGAATGCGATACCAATAGCAAAACCAAATTTTTTCAGAGTTTCTATTTGTTTTTCATTACCATTTGCTATAACTGCTCCAATCGCACAAGGTGAACCACCAGAATAATAACCAGTTTTATGCAAAGACATTTTTTCATACCATCCCATTGTTGCTTCTGATAAATCTCTATCACGTTGGCCAATTTCCATCGCTTGGCCTTCTCCAGTTATTAACAACATCTCAGTCATCAAATCCAAAACTCTCATAGTTTTTTCAAGTCCCCACAATTTTCTCGCAGAAAGTAGAGTTTCATATATTTTTATCATCAGATAACCGCCCATATTGATTGCATGCGGTATTCCATAAGTTATATGCAAGCAAGGTTTGCCTCTCCTTGTCTCAGAAAAATCTTCCATATCATCATGAATCAAAAGGAATGTATGTGCAATTTCTAATGCTGCTCCCGCAGTAACAGTGTCTTTTGGGTTGCCATTCAATGCTTCACAGCTTAATGCTATCAATGCTGGCCTGAATCTTTTTCCACCATATTCAAAATATTTCCAACAACCATCAAAAAGTATTTGCGGTTCTCCTTTTTTGGGAATATGTTTCTCAATCTCCTTATCAATCAAGGGCTTAATATCGGTTAGAATCTTCATCGCGTCTTCCATATCATCACATTTTATTTTACTATTTAAAAGTTTAAAGTAAGTCCATGTCAGTAAACTCTAACAATTTTCTCATTCTAGTTTTATTCAAAGTCGAGAATAGAAAACTTAATTGATTATCCGAAAGGGAATGAATTATTTTACTATATAACAAACCTTTTGTAATGGGCCAAGATAATTTTTGTCTCCAAACTTCATCATAATTTTCTTTCAAAAATTTGTAACTGTATTTTTCTTTTTCAAATGCTTTTATGCATGCTTCATTAGCTACTCTTGCACCAATTAAACCATATATTAAACCACCACCTGAAAAAGGTTTGACTTGAGTTGCAGCATCTCCGACTAATAAAACATTACTTGAAACAGAATCTTTTATTAAACCAAATCTTATTCTACCAGCAGTATTATCTTTAGGTTCAATTTTTTTACCAAATCGATGATTGAGAAAATAATTAAGATGTTTAACTACATTATCAGAAGTTGCTATTCCAACTCTTGCCCATTCTTCATTCTCTGGAACAACCCATCCAAAAAAATCTGAAGATATTTCTTTACTGAACCATAATTCAACTCCATCTGTTTTGTATTTAGATTTTATTCTAACTTGTAAACCTGTTAAAATATTATCGGGAAGTTTTATTCTTGCATTGTAAGCAACTGTAGAATTAGGTCCATCAGCACCTATTAAAATTTTTGATTTTAGAATTTCTTTTTTTGTCTTTACTGCAATATAATTTCTTTTTCTTTTGAAATCCTCAAATCTAGTAGAAGTTTTAATTTCTACATAATTTTTTGCTAATTCAGAAAGTTCTTCATCAAATTTAACTCTATCTATTACATAAACTTTTTTTCTTGATTTTAATTCTAAGTAATTTTTATCAAAACTATAGAAACTTGCTTTTTTTACTTTGTTAACAATTACATCAGAAGAAGCTCCACTTAATTTTGGTATCCTATGACTAACTAAACCTGTGCAATGCGCTGGCTTGCCGATTTCAGGATGTTCTTCTAAAATAATTGTATTAATATTTTCCTTTCCGAGCAATTCGCCTAATTTACAACCAATAGGACCTGCACCGACTATAATTGCATCATACATACTGTTCACTAGTTCATGAAATAAGTGTTAAAACACAGTTTAAAATAGATAATCATTTTCCAAAGTTTCTCTGTGTTTCAGAAAACCATCTTATTGCTCTCATAAGTTCTCTTTTGCTAAAATCTGGCCAGAGTGTTTCAGTAACATATATTTCTGCGTAAGTGCTTTGCCAGGGTAAAAAGTTTGATAATCTGTGTGTTCCACCAGTTCTAATTAACAAGTCAACATCCCCAGAAACAAGTAGATTTTCTTCTATCTTTTTTTGAGTAATAACAATCCTACCGGATTTCATAGCACCTTCCATAATCTTTTTGAAGGCATGTGTAAGCTCAAACCTTCCACCATATGCAATCAGTATATTAAAGAGTTTTTTATTGTACTTTTCAGTTCTTTTCATGATTCTTTTCATTACGCTAACTAAATCTTTTGGCAATCTTGACATATCACCGCAGAACCTTATCTGGACTTCGTATTTATCGAATAAACTGGCTTTTTCGGTTTCAAACTTATCTAACTGGCGCTTTAATACCTTTAAAAGCTCTTTTACCTCTTTTTCTGACCTATCGAGGTTTTCTGTTGATAAAACATAAGCAGAAACTTGTGGAATCCCTATTTCTAGGCACCATTCCATGAATTTATCGAATATCTCTCCACCGTATTTATGACCCTGCCACTTCATCATATGATGATTTGAAGCCCAACGTCTATTGCCATCTAATATCACTCCAATATGTTTAGGCAATATCAGACCATTCATTTTTAATCCCTTTATTTCATAATAAGTTAAAAGCTTAAAAGTATTTAGGTATTACATTTATAAAGGCACGGGGTCGTAGTATAACCTGGTAGAACGATGGGCTCCAGTCTCTCAAGAAATGGAGAGTTGACTTCAAGATGATAGAAGAAACCCATAAGTCCGAGTTCAAATCTCGGCGACCCCACATTTAATTTTTTAATTCATTAATCTGTATATGTTAGTATGGATGTTTGTTGGATACATACAGCATGGATATTTGGCCCGCTTGTAGGCCCGGTTGTAATGCTATTTGGGATTTTGGGGGGATTGTTTGGATTAGATCTACCATTTTTTGTCGAAATCCCACTGGCATTATTTTGCTGGGTTGGCATAGCAAAAATAGCAAAATTTCTAATTTCTAATTTTCTTGGTATCATACCTGAAGCATTATTAGATTTATTTGTTAAGCTTTGTTGGTTTGGCGCAATGCTAGCCATCTTTTTTTCTTTGAACTGCCATTACCTTCATATTTTAAATTAATTATCTTAAAGGGACAAATATAAAAGAGCCTAGATTTCTTTCTTTGAATTCTTTATTTGATATCTTGTCAATAACCATCATTTTTTGGGCAAAACCGCTATTAACTGGAGCAACTAGTCTGCCCCCCACTTTTAATTGTTCTATAACTTTTTCTGGGACCTTTGCAGCTGCTGCAGTAATAATGGTCTTATCGTATGGTGCTTCTTTGGAATAACCAAGTTTACCATCGTCCTGAATCACTTCAACATTCTTTATATTGACCTTCTTCAGATTTTTCTTAGCGAATTCCACTAACTCTTTTTCCAGTTCTATCGTTATGACTTTCCCCTTAGGAGCAACACAAAAACCAAGCAAAGCGGCCTGATAACCAGATCCAGAACCTATTTCCAATATTTTTTCCCCTGATTTTGGTTCTAATTGCTCGGTCATAAATGCAATCGTATATGGCTGAGAAATAGTTTGCCCAGCATAGGTTGGCAATGGTATATCGTCATATGCATGTTCGATGAATTCCCCTGGCACGAAAAAATGCCTTGGTATTTTTCTAAATGCTTCGATTATTTTCGGCGTTTTAAGAATACCTGTATTAATCAAATAATTAACCATTTTTTCATTTTCTGCTAGGAGCTCCTTGGTCACATTATATAATACGAACCTAGAACAATAAAAACTTGGAAAAAATAAAAGAAAAGAGAATTTTACTTTAACAAAAGAATGTCAATTGTAGAAACATTTATCTTGTTTCCTTCTTCTACTTCTCTTTTTTCAGTTACTTCAGCTTTTTCTTCTGCTTTCTTTGCAACCATTTTTTACACTTCTTGTATTTTGAGCATTAATTGAATCAGTGTTATACTGAGTTCACTATTTTTTATCGGTGGCTACTTTTAAATGTTTTTTACTTTGTAGGGCATCAAATATTTTATTCAAGTTTTACAATAATTCTATTATGAAATTTAAATGGGTTTTAGCAATTCTACTTATAATAACAATTTTTTTATCGGGTTGTGAAGAAGAAAACCCTCCAATTGAACCATATCAGGATGATGCCTTAAAGTTTGAATATGAAGTTAAAGAAGAAATAGAAAAAGAAAGAATATTACCTGGTCAAACTGTAAGGATGGTTATATATTTGACAAGTCAGGTTCCTGATGATATAAAGAATGCATATATAAAAATTACTAATCCATATGGGATAAAAATCGATGATATTAATTGTTATCGCGGCAACTGCATATGCAATTGGGAAGATCCTAACTCCCCCTATTTCAATGGTTGTTACATAAATAAAATTATTAGTAAAGATTTGGTCGAGGTATACTTTTCATTAAAGATGCCGACAGAAGAAGAGATATCCCCATTGGGAAGAGATCTAAAACCTGAATTGACATTAAAATACGAATACAAAGGTGCTTCTACTCTTTATATTCCTATATTAAGGGAAACAGAACAACCACCGACAGGAATAACAGTTGAATCCACACAAACTAAAGGCCCGATACATGTTGACCTTAAAAGCGACAAATGGGTTAGAAGTGAAAGTTTCTTCCCATTGCTCGTTGATGTAAAAGATGTTATTTCATTATTCTCACAACATCAAACAATTATAGATAAGAATAATTTCCATTTATACATAACACATTTATCAATGATTAATTCCGCAAGTGAAAGTTTTGAAAATAGCACATCTTGTTCAGGGTTTTATCCTTCTAACGATACATGTTCTAGTTACGATTTATCTGAATGTAATGGCATTGAATGCTGTACTTGGGAAGACAGCTGTGTTCCTAAACTTTGCTCTTTAGTTTCAGACTCTGCATGTACTGATTGTGCGGGTTGCTATGCTTTTAGCTGGATACCAAAAAATAAAATTACCGTTCCAATGAAAAATCCATTAGTTGCAACTTTAAAAGCCGAACTCATCGTATCACAACCAATGGTAAGAGCAATGATAAGAGCTGAATATGGTTATACTTATGAAAAAAAGGTTATAAAAACAATAAGAGTTGAGAAAGCATTGGCATAATTTTTTATTGTTCAACTTTTTAACCGAGGAAAACAATTTTTAAATAGATATTATGGAGCAAGTGGCAATATGCCCCAAGTGTGGGGGTAATAAAACTATAATAAACAAAGATGGAAAAAAAGAAAAATGTACAAAATGTGGTGGTAGTGGTGAGATTAGATTGCGGCTAGGGCCGTCTATTGCTTCAAATACTTCAAAAAAACCTGTTGTAAGAAAAATAACTCAACTAAACCCCCTCGGTGATTATCCGGACGATAAACGTGATTACTATAAACCGCCCAAAATGTTTAAAGAAATTGAAAAAGCCAATCTACCTCCTGATGCCGAAAAACTTCTAAAAGAGGAAATCCTAAGAAATGAAATGAGGACAAGTGTGGAAAATATGGCAAAAAATCCATCTAAAAAATTAGGTATTATAACTGGTGGTTTTGGAAAAATTGCTGGTGCTGCAAGTGGTGGAAAAGATAAGGCTTTTGATGCATTGAAACAAAAATGGGGAGAAAAAAAGCCTGGAATAAGCAATAAACTTGGTTCTTTATTTAAGAAAAAAGAAGAAGTGAAAGATTATGTAGAAAATAAAGGTCAGACGTATACAAAAACCAAGGATAGTGATTTTGAAACTTGTAAAAAATGTGGAACACAATGGAATAAAACTCATTATAGTAAATGCCCCGAATGCAGTAAAAAATCATTTTTCAGTTCACTCAAAGGAAACAAAAAAGAGACGCCAACAAAACAAGAGAAAGGAGAGGAAAGTAAAGAAGAATCAGAAGAAAACCCAGGGAAAATAACAAAGGGTAAAGTAGGTTTGATTTTAGCTTCTATAGGTGGTATGATTGCTGGTTATTTTCCATTCGTCCAATATTTCCCTGAACTTGCAAATTCATTCTTAGTCGTGGGTGGTACTTCTATCGCTATGATAACTTTATCTATGTTTTTAAAACCAAAACAACAAGGTGCAGTAATACCTATCTGGCTTGTAGCTAGCTTAGGGGGTTTGTATGCCACTGGTAGTTTAGGTCCTGTAATACCTGCAGTAAACGCATTTGCAGACGATTTAACAGATATTGGAAAGAATATTGGAACAGGATGGAGTGGTTTGATGTGTTTTATGAAAACGAGTGATCCAAATTGTTGGGAACCAGAACCAACAGCAGAAGAAAATGTAAATAAAATTGGGGATTATCAAACTTTACAAATGAGTGAAGGCAGAAGAACTTCTACTGGCACTTTAGACAACCCAAAGCCAGTTGGTCGTGAGAGATATTCATACGAAGTTACACTCAAGAACATGAATGATAACATTTATGAAATCAACATTACTGAAATTAAAGCTTGGGCGAATGAAACCCTTGCATATCATGTTTATAGTGGATTATCTAATAACAATCCATATGTGTTAAAACCAAAAGAAGAATTTCCAGTCAGATTTATGTGGGGATACACGCCGAGTGGTGATGGATCGGAGCGATTACCGGAATGCCCTAATGGTATCATAAATTTCAAAATCAACGTATCCAGCAGACAATATGGCGGTGGTTTTAGTAATTATGGTATAGCTCCTTCAGATGAAGGCGATTATATTAAATTTTTACATTACTTTGACCCAGAAATTACTGCTGAACCAGGACCTCTAAATATATACGTATATTCAGACCCATATGCTATAGATTGGAGTTATTTCAATAATAATAGAATACCATTCTATATCATCATAAAAATCGCCAACCCAAAAGTTCAAGATAGTGTTGCCACATTGAACGAAATACATTTAGTTCAAACATTTGAAGCGGCTGGTTCTCAAAAATTCTTTAGTATTAGCACGTGCCAAGATGATTTAGGAAATCCTCCTTACACACCTATAAATGAATCTTGTCCTTCAGGAAAACCTGGAAACTGTTATAAGTTTACTTTGAATAATTTAACTGTTAATTATGACGAAAGTAGAGAAATTGTATGTACAACAAATATAAATTCCAACCAAAGACCTGGAAATGATATAACAGATCAAATCCGCGTATATACACCTTATTATGATTTTAAGCAAAAATTTGTTTATTCCAGATCATGTAAAATAGAAACTACAGTGTCGACAATAGGAAGTACAGCACCGGTAACTGTGTCAACAATAGAAATAGAACCTTCACCTCATTTATAGAATTTTATGAAAAAAATTTAATTATACAGGACATGCGGATCCTACGCCACAAATGCAACTCCCAGATGAGCATCTAGCCCCTGTAGCACATGGACCACCCATCATTTGGCAGCAGTCCATATCATTAGAACAACTTACTGCACCAAAACATAAATTAGCATTACCAGTTTCTATAAGGAATCTAAGACCTAAACTTTCTTCCGACACACCAGCTCCATTATAAATCACATATTTCGTAGAAATATCCGTCATGTTTATTGCTAATTCGACATTAAACTTACAACATGAACTTGCCGCAACCCATGTAATATCCGTAGGATTTGCAGTACGTTTAAATCCAGAAACCTCTACCCCATTGGCTTGGTTTTCTGTGTTGAAACAATCTTTTGCAGTTTTTAATTTGCCACTTGCGATACTATTATCTACAGCACTGTTAATACCGCTAACATTACAATTAATTTGGGCAATCGAAATAGAACTAGTAGCTGTATTAACATTGAATGAGCAAGCCGGTTGTCCATTTATGAAACTAGCTGCATATGTTTCTCGTATTTTACTCATCTTTGTGTTGATGCTTGCTGTTGGATTAAATGAACGAGTATATGCATTATCAGTTGTCCTGAATACTATTTTATCAAACATTAAAGTAACGGTAGTATCATCCCAACTCACAGATGGATTTACTATGTTAGCTGAATCTGATTCTGCTAATACTAATTCTTCTGCACTATTTGCTTTAAGTTGTACAAATTTTATGTATTCGTTTAGATAGTTTTTTACATTGGTTATGGCATTATTTGCAATAGAATTTCTTATATCGGTTTCACTCTCAATCGTGTTTTGGTATGAATTTGGAGCAACATATACCTGCCATCTATTAGTCCTGAAACTTAAATCATAACAACTTTGAATCAATGAAAGTGCAACAGCATCTTGGAAAGATCTAACATATGTTTCAATCTTGTCAGATTCTGAAATGTATTTCACTTCTGAGAAGAATCTAGATAGGGTATATTCTTTTCTTGCATAAACTCCAACGACAAAATACTCTCCTAATAGAAGTAAACCTAAGATTATTATCAGGGGTATTATCATTGCTATTCCTCTTTTCATATTCATCCTCCTTGCAATTGCACTTGAACAACAGATGAAAACATTAATGGAACTATTCTTGTTGTTCCATTATAAGGTAGTGGTAATGGGTACAAACCAACATTTTCTCTTTTGATAACTTTCGCATTATCTATACAGTTCTCACCAGTAAGGCCACCACATGGCATTCCTGTCTTACTTCCACAGGTGCTGCCTTCACATGCAAGATATTGATATGCTCTAGGACTCATTCCATCCCCATAATAAGAATGCGACATACATTGACAAGAACCAATCTTTGTTATTGAGATATCACCCATCTGGAGATTGTATTGGTAGGATGCACTAGCTGGTACAAACCAATCATCAACAATCGCATTCAACTCATTCTTTATTTGATCTTGATTACTCCCCACTTTATAAACAATTTTGCTCAATGCTACAACTGAAGTTTCGCCCTGTATATCGGTCGTAAACAAAGCCATAGGTATGTTAAATTCCTTGCCCCATAAGAAATAATCTACCATCATTTGTGATATGTGATACTTGAACTGATACATGAATATCAAAATAGCAGCAATTACAAATACTGCAGCTACATAAGGGCCTAATATGCCAGCAATTATACCTTTTCTACCAGTTTTATTTTTAAGTTTCATATAATCACTATGAAAATCTTAACATTATCTGTGGTACACGATTAATATCAGCATCCACGGTTATGTTATTACAATTATTTGGAAGAAATTTTTCAAACGGACTAGCCTGAGTAAATGTAGAAATGTCCCAAGAGCCAGAAGAATCACTGATGCTCATTTTTACTTCAGCACTGGAATTATAGAATTGTTTACATATTTTGTCATGTAAACTGTTTCTTTTAAACATACAAATTATGCCTCTTGCAGGTGTGGCTTTATATATTCTTATCTTCTCCACTTCAGGACCAAATCTTATTTCTTTTATTAAGCTTTGATCATACTTTTCATTCAACCTAAGTGAAGATTGTGAAATCCAGAAAGCAAGTTCAGATAAAGGTGTTTTCATTAAAGTCAAATTGGCAATAGCTGGTGTATAAATGTTGCCATTATTCCCTTTAGACCATACAACGATGGGCATTTCAGCATATCCTTTCATTCTTTGATAATCCATATAACACATAGATTCCATATCAAACACTAAATTTCCAAATTCTGCTGTCTTACTCCAGCTGCCGCTTTCTGTTCTTACAGAAGTAGAAAAATTATAATCGTACTCCAATAATTCACAACAATCTGATAGCTTCATCCTATAGCCAAGTATATCTTCCTGATCTGTAAACCACCCTGAATTATATTCACCAATTCTCCCACTACTAAGAACTAATTTTTGGATTTCATTAGGACTATTCTCTAACAATAGACTATTCGTTAAAAATAAATGCATGAGATTGATGGCATGCCTACTAGAATCTATGGTGTACGAAGTAACCCTTAAATCTAAATATTTGTCCATGACACCTAAACCCATTCCAGTCAAGAATGCAAACCCAAAAATCAAGATTAGAATTAAACTCAATATCACTCGTGTCATTGTACTAACCTCGCCCAAACTTCAGGTTTTTTTTCTATAACTAAATTAAATCCAATGGCATCTGTTATTTTATGCGTACCACCTCCCCATAAAGGTTCATGGGCATAGGAAGAGCAATCAGTAATAGTATAGCGTGCTCGAGCCGATACACAAACCAATTTGTTCATAACAGTTATATTATATGTAATTCCTGATGTGATGTTGCCATATTTCAATATAGTTTCTGTGGTTAATCCTTGGGCAATTGTTATTAATCCTGCCATGTCTGATGCAGTAGATTCAGAAGGTCTAATGCCGAATTGATACATTTGTTCCTCTGCAGCCCAAACTGTAAAAATTACTGCCATCATTGCGAGTATTGTTGCTATTACGATCATCAATATATCAAAAGGTGTATCACTCATCTATACCATCCCTATACATTTTACTTCATCAGGATAGACGTAGAAAGTATAAGTTTGTCCTGAATCTGTTAATTCACCGCCGCAATTACTGGTTAAATCCCAATAGGCATTCGTTGGATATTTTACTTCGTACTCTCCTGTGGTTACATACTTAACCGTAACATTTCTTTGATTTTTTCCCAAATCTTCTACATATCCAATACTTTTTGCACAAGGTTTCATTTTAAAATAAACTACAGTGTATCCAGGTTGCATCTTTACCTCATCTACCTTAGAATTAACTTTTAAAATCTCATTTAACTGCCCATCGGGACATATCTGTACATTCCAAAATTTAGGTGCGATAGCTATTATCATCAATATTACTGCAGCTAATAATACAACCATGCATATAAATTTCTTAGAAATCCACCAAGCTCCTTTTTTTGATAACATTCAATTATTATTTGTTTATTATGAATATTATTGTTATCCAACTTTGTTAAATTCAACAAACCTGTAAGAAATCTTCACGTCATATGTGCCTGTTTTCATGATAGCTTCACCACCATTCGTGTTGTTCCAAACTGTTCCATTTGGACCGGCATACATTTCTTCAGTTTGAGGAGATCCTTTCCATTTAATTATTGTTGCATTAGTTCCAAGAACCAGTTCACTTTTATTAAATTTGATATATTCAACACATTGTTTTACTTGGAATGAAGGGTACAGGTAATTATAGCCTCCTGCTGGGGAAAGACCTTTAAATTTTTCCCATGAAAAAATTTGATTCCATATTCGTTGCAATTCTTGCACTTGAGCCTTTTTACAAGCATTATCTATTGCACCAGAAATCATTGTAACTAAAAATACGATTGCAATTGAGCTTATTGCAATCAGAAGAATTAACTGAACTATATCTACAGCACCTTTATTCATAATAACCATTGATAATTTGATTTTATAGAAATTATAATTATCTAAGACGTCACAGGTAAATAACCTTTACAATCACCTTCATGACTATTGCAACTCGTAACACTATCTAGATTTAGCGTTGTATACTTTTTTATGCATTGTTTTAAGCCTACGTCCGGTTCTGGGCCACCAGAAAATACTACTATCTGGCAGTTGGCGCACCAGGCTGTAAATCTTGTTTTGCACTCTGTTTCGGATATAGGCGATTTGAGGACATAACGATATAACAAGTATACTATTATAACTATGGCTATAAGACCGAGCATTATTTTTATTATGGTTTCAGTTGCTATACCTTTGCTCATAAGAATAATTTGGATTAGTTATTGAAAAGTCTTACAGCATTAAAAATTATTGTGCCATCGGAAGGTAGGGTTTACATTCAGTTGGAACATTAAGATCTTTACAAGTAATGTGTACAGGCACAAATTTGTACTTATCTAGGCAATCTTGTAATTCATTGCTCATGTCTAGGACGGCTTCATAATTTGCGATTTTACAGCTAGTGCACCATGAAACAAGTCTTGCTTTACATTCTTCTGAAGCTATAGGTGATTTGAGGACAAACTTATAAATCAAATATAAAATAATCGCGACGACAATAAGACCGAGCATTATTTTTATTATAGTTTCAGTTGCTATACCTTTGCTCATAAGAATAATTTGGATTGGTTATTGAAAAGTTTATTCAATTAATATTTATGAGCATGATAGAGTTCCTGTAGCATCAAAGTATGCTAAACAATCAGCTTGTGAAGTTTGACAATTATCATCTAGATTTAGATTAGCGCCCAGGCCTTTTGCTACTGTAGCTCTACAGTTTGTTACATCAATAGGTGTATTTATTGTATCCCAATTACAAGGATCTGCACTTAGACTTTTACATCTTATGCACCATTGCACCCACAAGGCATTACATTCTTGAAAACTCATTGGTTCGGGTCTAGTTATTGTGTAGACCCAGTATGCCATAATTGCAAGCACAATTAAACCTATAAAAATCAACCCAATCGTTTGTTCGGCTAATCCTTTCTTGTTTATCATTTTTAATCAATCTCCATAAGTGCATTACAATCATTTTCAGTTCCGCCAGTCGAACAATCTGTATCATCTGTCAAAAAAACACCTATGTTCGGTAAATTATGATATTTTTGCAATGTTTGACTACAATTGCTGACAAAATCTGGTGTTTTCATGTTAGAATTCCACCCGCCAGATTGACATCTCATACACCAATCAAACCATCTTGCTGAACATTCCTGAACCCCAATGGGTTTTGAGGATTTGTAAAACAAATAAATCAATATTACTACGATTATAACCATTAACATCATAAGACCTATTGTTCTGGTCGCCAAACCTTTCATAGTAAATACTTTAAAAAAATAGGATATAAAAGTTTTCTAAGTGATTACTGAATTATGTTATTCCAAATTTAGCACATTCAGTTCGTGTTTCAGTACTTGCACAATTTCCAACTACATTGAATGTGCTAATACCTAAAATATTAACATAGTTATTCACACAAATCAACAAATCGTTACTCCAAGGCAATGCCCCTTTCCATCCTTTTAAAACACAATCTTTACACCAATTCACTAACATAGTTCTACATTGTTCAACAGAAATCTGTTTATTTCCTGCTGTCATAATTATCCAGTAGACGAGGAATGAAAGGACTAACACTAATAATGCTACTTTTATTATGGTTTCGACAGCTATACCTTTCATAGTAAATAGATTAAAAAAAGCAGGATATAAAAGTTTTCTAAATGGCTTTACTATACCATGATGCCAACTTTAGCACATTCATTTGATGCTGCGCCACTACATAGGCCCGCCTGAATAGTGTTTGCATTAACATTCAACGCTGTGGCATATCTGCCCAAGCATGATGTCAAAGCTGTTGGGACGGCATATGCCGAACTATCCCACCCCTTTATACCGCAAGTTCTGCACCAATCCATTAGCATAGTTTTACATTCCTCTTGCCCTAATCCTGGTGATGAGAATGTCCTTACTAGCCAATAGCCGATGAACAAAAGTACTACTACTCCTAGTAAAACCATTATTATAGTCTGAACAGCTACTCCTTTAGTTTTCATGGTAGATATTTTCATTTCCTTAAATAAATACCTTTTCTATTGCGTATAAGAATTTCTTGTTTTCACATTCATTTCTAGGATATTTTTGTCAATTCCAAGTCTTTGCTTATTGCTTCTCCATCGTCGTATTTGCCGGGAGGAACATTATTTATATTATCTACGAATACATGTATTGTGCAAAAATCGGCACCATCACATGCATCTACAACCTTAAATTCAAACCTACATTGTTCACGAGAAATCTTACAACTACTAACTGTAATGGTATTAAGAGGGGGTGGTAAAGGACGGCTAGCAATCAAATAGGCATCATAATTATTGAAAGCTAGAGGTGTCATAATAACACCTGTTATTATTGTATCCGATGTTCCTTGTTCCGGATATCTTAAAAAACAGACATCTCTCTCTAACAAACGACATTCTATAGACTTAACCATCACTTGTAGTGTCGGATCGATTAGATTCTTAAAATCAAATACCTTCGGGACGAATTGCATAATAACGAGAATTGCTAAAACTACAATACAAAGAACTTCAAGTATGACTTTTTTTGAAAGCATATTAATCTCCTATATTTTCACGAGATTTCCCATCCAGCCGCCGTATACACATCTTACATTATCAAAACGATAATTCTGTTCATTCAAGGTAACTGGCCCGCATACACCATCGCCACAATTATTAGTGTCGGTTTCACAATCGCAGATAGGTACACTAACGAATGGACCCATTTTTTTTGAATCGGTTCCAGTCCATCCATTTCCACTATAAGCCTCACAATCTACTCTCCAATAACATGTCTTTCCATTGTCTACAGTCCTGTATGTTGATGGTGAACTTGCATCGCCAGGACCATCTGTACAATATGGAATGTTACTATTATCTTTTGTCAAGAGACCAATGTAATCTATCTTTTGTGCAAAATTAATGTCTACCCAACCACCTATAAATATAGCATCTGCGTTCCAAGACCAAGAAGATGGTCTAGCGACAGTCCAACCCCTATCATCATCAATAACTCTGTACCACCCCACTCCAACTTCATGGATAAACACAGAATACAAACTTGGATAATTATCCAAAGCATGAACCATAATACCGTAAACAGGTCTTGATTCATCAGTAGGTGCAATCTGTATATATAACCAACTATTGTACCAATTCAGTCGATTATCTTTTGCATCCTTAAATTTACAATATTTATATGGAGTTGTTGGACATTCAAGATCTTGATTGAGTAAATCCTTCAGAGGTTGAGGTGCACTATCACCCCCATAACAATCCTCTAATTTACCACACTCAACATCATTAAACTGGGCGTAGTAAGCTTGTATCCAATTTTCTCCTACTAGAATATTTCTTGCGTTGTCGACACCTCGCCATTTGAAGTAATCGGTTTGAACGTCAGGCTTTGTATTCGTGTCAGGTGATAAACATGGTGCATCTGTAAGACCTGGACTATAAGTATTATCTGATTTACAACAAATATTTGATTCACTTGCATAATTGTCTTTAGTATTCCAGCAAGATTGAGGATCTAGACAATTGTTACAATCATCAACTGGATGCCAATCAATAATAGGAATACAACCCCCGCATTGATCACAAATTTCAGTTGAATAAAAAGAACAACAAGACGCTTCACCAAGACCATATCCACATGCACTTGTTTGGTCATGAATAGTATTATATCCGGCTGGTGTCGGAGCATTAATAGTTAAATTCTTTCGAGGACTTTCTTTTTCATATGTTTCATCATCGTTTTCATCCATTTGAACATACATTTCCCATTTTTCAGGGCTGTTCGCCGTAAAGAAATTTGAATAAACTGAATCACCAGAGGTGTCTACACTATTTTCATATAATGTTTTTGAACCTACACTCAGAATAAACCTTACATTCATATTTTGGCAACCTGAGAACCCGTCTGCTTTTAGTTTTACTGCATCGGCAGAATTGACAGTTGCTGATGCAATTTCGGTATTAGAAGAATCAAGGAATTTCAACGCTAGATTAGTCACAGTACAATTTGGAACAGTTACCTTGGCTACTGCCGTTCTTTCTGTAGTATCCCATGTTGCCGCAACGGTTATATCATAATCTTTGTTTCTAGCATTTGAATTTGGCGCGCAATTTAAGGTTATTTGTTTAGTAGCACTATCTGCAACATCAATACTTGTTATCTCACCATTAAATGTACATCCAACATTGTTATCGATAGATTGTGTCCCTGACAATGTTTGTTTCATTGTCAATTGAAATGTCACATCTATGCCAATTGTGTTTGTCAAATCAAATATAAATGACCCTGAATTTCCAACATTTATGATTAATGGGCTTGGAGAAGCCAACGTTAGTTTAAAATCACCCACATCTATTTTTAACTTGACCGCCTGCGTTTTTGTTCCATCCCAAGCTTTAACCCAGACTTCAAATCCTCCGGCAGGTGGTAATGCTGTTGGTTTACATGTAAGTGGCACGTCAGGAGCGCCAACTTTTGTATCTTCCACATTTAATACAGTTGTGTCTTCTCCGTTAAAATCACAGGTGATTCCTTCTGGCAATGGTTTTATAATTTGCATAGTAAAAGTTTCACTAAAACCTAGACCATTCAAGATGTATAAAGCAATTGGACCAGTATGGTCTATCGGTATTTTTGCCTTACCCTCATTATCTGCATAAAATCTAAAATCACCTGTAAATGGGTCTTGACCATTTATTACGACAACATCTGCACAATTATCGTTGTTCGGATCCCAAGAGTATATCTGCAAATATCCCTTAAAAGTGCATTCGGAATAACCAAAATCACTATCATAACCAAAACAAGTAAACCAAGGTTCAGCTTGGTTTGGCAACATGTAAATCGAACCTCTTTGGGACCAATCATTTATTTTATTAGGATCCTCATTTCCCATTTTATAGAACAAACCATATTTTTTCGAAATGATAAGATAAGGGGGAATTGGTATATCTGAAAAAAATCTAGCGGGTGTTAATTGACAATCACCACCACTCATTATGTTAACGGGGAACCCTGGTTTTTTTTCTTTTTTATTAAAATTTTCCAGAATATTGTCGATTTCTGTTAATGCATGCAAAACAGAGCCAGCTTGAGCATAGACAGCAGGGAAACCAAAACTAACAGACATTCTCCCATATAGAGAGGGCGGAGAAATCGATGGTATATACTCATTTTTGCTCCAAAACCTTGCATTTCCTTTCAAGGATAAGTATATACTATAAGTATCATTACAACACGAACCCTTATTGCCACAATTACCAAAACCAGGTTGTTTATCACAAATTTCTGATTTACAAGTCATTGTACAGTTTCCCCAAATGTTTCTTTTCAAACAAATATCATTAGAAATACCATTAGAATTAGAAGACAACCAGTTACAGCCCTGGGTGCAGATAGCTAAACTACATGCATAATATCTGATAAAAGCATCTTTACCTTGAAGAAATGGATTCTCTAATGGAAGCATATTACTGAAAGAAGGAAAAACCAGAGCGGCTATTATAAAGATAACGATGATTGTTGCTATGAATATTAACATTTTTTCTTTTGCTACCATGTTCTAAGCCGGTACATTTATTAAATTTTTCAATTGATCAAACCATGAATTAAAAGCAACCTCTATTGACTGGTAATTGTTAACAACATACCATATTATCAATGCTCCTGCAATAACCACTAGTACAACCTCTGCTATCAGTTTTATTTCAACCATATCAACAACCCAATACCCAACCTGCTAATCCTCCAATCATTTTGCACATTGCACCCTTGAATCCTTCAACCAGATTGTCAAATTGTTCTGCTATAGATGTTCCTGCTTTATTTAAAAAAAGCCAAAGCAAAGCTATACCTAGGATCCCGATTACTATAATTATTATAGTCCACAACATTCCGCCTGTAACTGCCTTTTTCATGGTATCACAGTCCATATTACTTTAATTACATATGATAGTTTGGCCGCAGTTTTTTCAGGTATGTTCCACATAAAAATTAACGTGAATATCACTAGGCACACTATAAAAAATATAAGATTCAGCAGCCATTCTGGTAGGTGTTTCATAGAGGCCACACAACTTTAATTATGGAATTGAATATAAAATAGATTAACAGGATACTAAAAGAAAATATCGTCATTCCTATTATAGTGCCAGTAGATATGAGGTTATACTTTTCCACAGGATCCCCACCATGTTCTAATGTAGCTAAAAACATTGACAATAGAACTATTACTTCTAACATGTAGCCACCGACAATTACTAAAAATATTTCTGCAGGGACAATTTTCTTTATATCAACTATCGATTCAATCATACCAGGGGAGGATAAAGCTGGCATGCTACTGGATATTCCAGTTACAGCTGTCATTATTTTTACTATCTGGAATAGTACCATGACCATTATCGTGGCTAAACCAACCACCACACCACATGATATTGGTGCAAGCATGCTTATCATGAACTTCATGTCACTAGTTATTTCATCTAACTCTTCCTTCATGTACTGCTCTACTGAGTGAACCCCTTTCAAGTATTGTGATATTGCCATCATTGTTTTGGATGCACCACTAACTCCTTTTTCTATAGAATCGACAAGTATTCTCAGTATGTTTCTTATCATGTGGGATGGATAATATTTTACCACACCAACAGTTGGGTCAAAGAATGCCTTCTTTACCGTGAATCCAAATTTTCTTATATTAAGCAGAACTAATTTAAACATCTTGCCTATTTTTAATTCGCCCATGCTCATACTTAATTTCTCTAAAGATTTTTCCATCGGTTGGCCAGTTGATAGTACATGACCTAATTCGAACATTGCATCTGCGAATTCTACTTCAGTTTCTCTTATTTCATCCCTTACTTCCATATTGTCGTAGTAAGAAAAGAAAGAATAAATTATTATGACTGCTGCTATACCCCATAATATTGTTAGACCACCAAGTAATTTACCTAAAGTTACTGCTTCTTCTGTTTTTGCCATACTTATGGTAATTCCTGTAAATGTGATTATTACTCCAATTAAAACTGCCAAAGGCAATAAGGGGATTTTAACTTTTTTATTTTTTATTTTGATTATATACTGGCCTATGGGATGTGCATCGGGATGTAAAGATATGTCTATAACACCGAACTGCAAAGGCATTGAACTCAAAACATCAGTCATTACCCAATACACTACTAAAGGTAATATGATATTGTAGAATACAACTAACATCGATGGCTTGATTGCATCTGTCAAAAATATTGTCATAATAGGAAACATTATTACGGTTAAAATTGGTAATGTAACGCCAAGCATAGTTATTACCATCAGGGGGTTTTTTAGTTGAGAAGAATAAGTTTTCATCCTTTCCATATTGCCTCTCAAAACTACATTTATAGATTCATCAAGCATTTTTTCTCTTTTCTCACCTCTTTCCATCATCGAAGTTTTAATCATGTCGATTGCTTGATAGAATTCCAAGTTTTCCTGTTTCCATTTTTTTGCATAATCTTCCAACAAGTCATTAGCATTTAAATATTGACCTACTTGCATTTTCCATAACATTTTTTTCAAATCTTTGCCGACGGGCCCAGATAAATTGTTGGCTGTAAATTTAATCGCATTCTCCAAGTTCGGTGTCAACCTCAAAGAAACTATCATATAAAGAATCGATAAAACCAATTCAGAAGATGCCTTTATTCTGTAATATTTGGTATAGATAGAAGGATAATAAATGATGTAAACTGCAAATATGATGCCGACACCTAGTGCGATTAGGCCATATATTGGAAAATTGAGATAGAATAAAATGCCTGCTATACCCGCGCCGACTAGAGCTAAAATTATGCCAACTGCATAAATAGAATTTGGCATGACTTCTAAATCACAAAAATAAAGTTTCCCCGAAACATCTTTCATTGTTTTTTCGCTGATTGGAATTTTAAAAAAATGTTTACCTAACGTGTTGCATAAAACTTCGAACCAATGTTTTTTTTCTTTTATTGGGTTTATAGGTTGTTCCATCTTATCTTAAATAGTAATTTATTTTCTATTAAATTATAGATTGGTTTTTATTAACTGGAACAAAGTATGAGTTCGGGACAATAATGTGAGGCCCAACAAACTATAAAACATTCATCATATTTATCTAATTCAGTAGAAATGTAAACTGTTTTTCCTTTATTAAAAGTGCAGTTTGCATATAAGGGATTGCCAAGATCTCCATTAATCCCAAATGGCCCACATTGTGCTATGGGGGTTGCACCAGAAGTTACATCCGGGCCAATCCAAATATGCCCTGTATTTTCATCTGCATCAGTCCATTGACCCCCACCACCAAGACGTTGGCAATTGTTAGGGGCCTTTTCTATAATTCCTTCACATTTTCCCTGTGGAAATTCTCCTAATAAGCCATGGTCATATTTGCAAGTTCTAAATGACTTACCTCCATTAAAACAATTTCCATCGTTATTAATATAATGATACCAATAGCCTTGATTATATTGAGTAATATCTGTATCTATTCCATTATATTGATTATAATACAAACTAAATTTTTTATCGGCACTGTATACTGTGTTATCTTTGAATACAAATTCTAACTTAAATCCCGGACCACATTTATGTCCTGTAAAACCTTTTTTTTCCCATTCATTGCAAACTTTGTAACAACTTACATTACCAATATTGTCTAAAAATCCAATATCAATTATTACTGAATCACAGCTACTTCTTGCACACATTGCATACGAACATGAAAGTGTACGCAAAAATCTCAATTTCTCACCATAAACATTTTCAGGAACCCTAATATTGATTAACCCTCTAGCTATCAATATCGTAGAAAATAGAATTGCTATAACAGCAAGGGTGATTATTATAATAACTTTTGTATGCACCATCATTTCAACCTGCTTCTAAACCATTCATCCCATCTTTTAAATATTTCTTCCGAATCTAGACTTCCTAATTCTTTATTAACATTATCAGAAAATATATGAAACATTTCATTACTCGTTGAAACCCAATCAGCTTCTAATATGTCCATTCTTTTTAATTTTTTTGCATAATCGACCATAACCTGTTTTATTCTTCCTCTCAACTCAATGTTGCTCCATATCGCGTCCCAATTGCCATGCCATTCTTTTACCCTTTTAGCTATTTCATTAATAATAAAAGATTCTCCGTTGATAAGAGTGCTGGTTGGTTTTAACTTATCTTCTTTTGCCGAATATTCCATGAGGTTAACAAAACCATTTTCTTCAACAGGGTCTTTTTCCCACCTTTTTCTTACTTCTGTTACCTCCACTACTCTTCTGAATGTATGTAAACCATCTGCACTTCTTAACCTGCCGCAAACAACGATTATATCAGTAGCCTTAAAGCTTGTAGTAGGAACTTTTAAGTCATTTACAACTCTATCAAAAACACCATATGCAGATTCACCATGAATGGTTCCTGCGACAACATTTGTTAAAGCACCTATTCTCATAGCTTCGTATAAAGCAGCAGCTTCTGTACTTCTTACTTCGCCCACTATTAAACATGCATCACCTAAACGTATAGCAGTTCTCAAAGCTTCATCTGCTGCTAATTCCATTTCAACTTTTGTTATGACAGAGCGTGATTTTAATCTCTCTATGTTGTAACCTAGATCTCTTAGTTGAGTGACTGGAATCTCTAATGTATCTTCAACTGTAACTATTCTAAATTTTTTCATTATCTCTACTAGCGTTGCAGCGAGGAGAGAAGTTTTTCCACTACCACGACCACCACTTATTAAAAGAGATCTTGCACCATCTACAAAAAAACCCATCAAACCAGCGAACAGAGAATCAAAAAAGTTAGCATTCAAGAAAAGTGGATATGTCCATGGTTTTTCTCTATGTCTCCTTAGTGCATATCCTATCCCTTCTGGTGCTAGTGTTTTAGTTATTGCACAAACTCTAGCTCGACCACCAGGGACAAATAATTCTGTATCAAGTACTGGATTGGCCTCATCAAATGGCCTTCCAGATAATAATCTGAACCTTGTAGACCAACCTTCTGCTTCATCTTTTGTTGGCAAAATATTTGTTTCGCATTCTTCAAAATCATCATGCCCAATGTAAACCGGCATGGATCCAACCGGAGAATTTATGTAAATGTCCTGTACTTTTTCATCTGTTAATAATACTTCTAGTATGCCAAAACCAAATGTGTGTCTTGTAAGTATCTCGGTCATTTCATCTAATTCATCTTTATTTAATATAAGTCCAAAATTCATCGCTAGTTTTTTAACAGTATCTTTACTAATGTTCGTGTACATTTCTCGTGCTCTCTCAGGTTGTGTCAATTCTGCTTCTGTGGGTTTACGTTCAGTTATTTGTGTTCTTGCAATATCAAGTATAGAATATTTTTCATCAGATAGTCTAAATTCTGGTGGTGACAAAAAATAATAATTTCTTGCAGTTCCAGGAATCTTAAATATCTCAACTATTGTCCCTTTTATTTTATATCTTTCTATAAATCTTCCATTTTTTGGTGGTATTGGCATGAATCTTGTTAACATAAATTTTGGTCTTACTAGAGGCGTGAAAATTTCTCTGTAAAGAGATCTATCATTTAATCTAAATCCTTGAAGTCTATCTTTCACCATTCGAATGAGTGTAGTATTTTCTAATTCTTCCTTTATTGGCATCAAAGCATTTTTCACAAAAAACAAATAGCATCTTTTACACACTGTATTTTCTTTCTGTGCCTTTATCAGATTAGATCTTATCATCCTATTTGTTCTAACATACGCTCCTATCGGATCTTTTCTCAGCATTTGATTCAATAAAAATTCTAATTCTGCAAAACGTTTAGGAAGACATCTTTCACAATTTTCCTTTCCCAATGAAGAATAATTTAAAATGTTTTTTTTGTTCACAAGTGTATCGTAAACTTGCGCTATTTCTGTGATAAGTTTTGTTTGTTGATAATCATACTCGTATTCTCTAGTGCCTGATAATATTACTTTTTCTATTCCGCCTGATTCAATTATCTTGTCCATTGTCTTAGCAAAACATACATCAAAGTCTTCTAAGTTTGAACCAAAAACACAGCCTGAACAATTTACAATTATCGCATTATCCTTTATCTCATAATCGCAAACCAAACGACCACACCTAAGAATATTTGAGTCTTTCTAGTTAAAATTGATTTTTGATTAAACTTTATTACAGAAGATAACAAAATTAATATTGATAGAGTAATGTTCGAAAAGGATACTAAAAGTTCAGATGCCTTAACGAATGAAGTAATTAGCAGAATAGATAATAATACGAGAAGAATAAGGGCGGTTGAACAGAGATTAGAAGGTCTAGAATTACGTATGAGTTCGGCAGAAGAAAAAATGATAGAAGAAATAGACAATCTTAAGAGAGAATTTGAACGAATTTCTATCGATTTGAAAGAAATAAATAAAAATTTGTCAGATATACATGACGAGTTTATACGAATGAATAAAGACTTGGACAAGACAGCTAAGAAAAATGAAGTAAAAGAATTGGAAAGTCTATTAGATTTATACAGTCCTATTAAATCTAAATTCGTCACTAAGGATGAAGTCAGAAATATGATAGATGATAGAATTAGCGAAAAATCTTAACTGGTCGAGATAAATTTAAATTGGAAAAACAAAATCATTATTGGTGTGTTATAAATGATAAAATTCTTGAAATTCGGCGGTGGGGGAGAAGAATCAGGACCTGCATTAGGTAAGGGGTTTGTTCCAGTCAATAGAGTGAAAGAACTGAGTGTAAAGGGATTTTCTGAACCTGAAATGATAGACGTCCTAAGAAGAGAAGGATTCAGTGCAGAGGAGATAGATAGAGCACTAACACAAGCCCTAAGGTTAGGCGTTACAGGTGAACCTGAATCAACTTCGACATTACCCACGATGGAAAGTATGCAAATGCAGCAACAAACACCATCAAATCAAGTGCCACAAATACCCGAAAGATCATTACAATACCCAGAACAATATCCACCCCAATACCCAGCACAGCAAGAAGGATATGGAACAGAAGAACTTATAGAATCCATCGTTCAGGAGAGAATGAATGGAGTAGATCAGAGATTCCATGAGTTAAGCTCGAAACAAACTGATTTGGAAAGGGGATTATCAAGTTTACACCATCAACTATCGATAATGTCTAAAGGAAGAACACAGACCGAAGAGATGATGATTAGTAAGATAGATTCTTTCAAAGATACCTTACTAGAAATTAGCGCAAGAATGTCGAGTTTAGAAAAGGCCTTTAAAGAGGCTTTACCAGCCTTGATAGAGAGTGTAAGAGCTTTGATAGACCTCGTTCAAAGATTCAAGCGAGAAAGTCAGTAAGCAAATATTTATTGCAATTTTACAAATTATTCTATTGGGATTATGGTAAATCCGTTTCAGATTATAGCCCAGAGACTTATGGATTTAGGAGCTTTTGGATTTTTCTTGCCTTGGGTCATAACTGCAGCTGTATTTTGGGGATTATTAAAAAAATCTGGAATTTTTGATACGGCAATAAATGCGATATTATCCATATCACTTTCATTCTTCATCTGGGGTTTTCTAATCACCGCTTCTAACGCAGATATCGGAGCACCTCTCTCTGCCTTTATAACACAAGGATTTGTTATAATGATTGTCTTTGTTTTCAGTTTGGTTGCAGCAAGTATGTTCTATCCTAAGCTTGGCGATGTTTTAACAGAGACGATAAAAAACAAATCTATTATCTGGATGTTTTTGGGATTATTTATTATTCTTTTTTTCACAAGTGGTTTATTCAAAGTAATGTTTGTAGGACCGTTTCCAAGTGGAATACAGGGTGATGTTATGACAATGACAATAATATTAGTTGCCTTAGTCATAGGTATATTAGTACTAACCGTGGTTCAAAAGAGCCAAGCTAAAAAGGAATGATGATATGGCAGATGTATTCACACCTGTAATAGAAAGATTGAGAGATATAGGTGCTTTTAAGTTTCTATTTCCATATATGCTCAGTTCAGCTGTTTTCTATGGTTTATTGAGAAAATCGCAGGTTTTTGGCAAAGGAGATGAAAATGCAGCAGTAAATGCAGTTGTTGCATTAATAGCTTCATTGATGGTTTGGGGTTACCCTATTATAACCGGTGTTGACATAGAAACTCAACTTGCTGCCTTTTTTACACAGGGATTAGTTGTAACTCTTGTGTTTATGGTAGCTTTATTGGTAGTTGGTATGTTTCTTCCACCAGATTTGCCAAAACATCTTGCGGATAATCTTTTCAAAGGCAATAAAGCGGGTGCTATCGTGGTTGTTGGTGTTGTATTAGGCTTAATAATACTTGGGACGAGTGGGCTATGGAATGTGTTATTCGGGCCAGAAGTGTTTAAAAACACGTCAGGAGATACAATTTTGGCCATAGGTGTGATAGTTTTATTAGTCGTCCCGGTAATATTTATTACATACGGTGGTGGAAAAGAAGCTCCATCCGTAAAAAGTGAGGAAAAAAAGGAGTAAAATTGGAGGTTTAAAAGATGGTTATATTAGAAGCATTAACAGCAGGAGGCCTGTTTGCAATTTACCTGCCATTTTTGCTGGTATTTGCAATATTTTATGCGTTACTAGCGAAAACCCAAGTGTTCGGTAAAGAAGGAAGGGCAAATAAGATAAATGCAATAGTAGCACTAATAATAGCCGCTTACGTGGCAATATTCTCTCCATTTGCAGGAGCAATCAGTATGTTCTTTGCAGCATTCTTTGCGCAAGCATCAGTGGGACTAGTTGTACTATTGGTATTCATAATGGTCGTTGGTTTACTATTAGGACCTTTTGTAACAACACAAGAAGGCTGGGAAAAACTAGGAAAGAAGTTCATACCGATAATAGTAGTAGTAGCATTCCTATTTGCAATAGGATTGTTCTTATCAAGTGCTGGGTTTGCTGATATACTAGGAGGGATATTCGGTGGTGCAGCTGGAGGAATTGGCGGATTTGGACTTAGTGGAGAAGATATAGCATTGATAGTACTAATAATAATAACAATAGTAATACTATTTTGGCTAGTAGGTAGCGAAGAACCAGGAAAAGGCATAAAATTAGGACTGATGGACTAGTTGATCTTTTTTATTTTTAATATTTTTGGAAATCTTTGTAGTAATATCTATAAAAATAAAAGAAAAATTGCAGGGTTTAGTTACTGTTTATATACCGCCTAGTACGCTTTTGTATTCACTTATTTTAGCCCCTGCCTCTTGTTTGAATTTCATTGATCCAGCTCTTGCATTGTATGCATCCTTGGCCATAATTGATGGTAGCTCAACTTTATACGCTATAATTGTTCTTAAAGCGTTTCTAAGATTCTTTGGCATAATTTTACTAGCTTCTTTGTAAAGAGTTGGTATTGTTTCTTCGAGCATTCTCTTCAAACCGACAGCAAGCTGCAAAGCGTAAGATGGGTCTACTCTATCAATTTTTTGAAGTGTATCAGCTGCACCTCCTGGACCTGTTATTACACCCTCTCTTTTGTCATACAGGGTTTTTGTCAAATTTCCAAAAGCTTTTTGGACCTCTGCTTGCTCTACTACTTGTTTTGATACATTATCTACAATTGTTTCAGCTTCGTTTATATTCATACCCATATTTTATCACTAACAGGTAATATATATAGCTGGTATTTAAACATTTCTATTACAGACTATATAGTTAAATTTTACCTCTCTCTGCTATATTGAAAAGAAAAATAAGTATAAATCTCTTTAACCAATACTTACATATGGACATTTTAATCCCTGTATATGCCTTAATAACGCTTAATTTTATTGATATTTACTTTACTGTAAACACTTTCCTTAAGAAAGGGTATAGAATTGAAAATAATCCTATTTTAAGGAGTTTATTGAGGGATAATATCGATAGTTTTATGATTTTCAAATTATTCGATGTAATGGTTTTATGCATACTTTTCTACTGGATACAGTTTAAGAATGAGTTTTTTGCCTGGATTCTATTGAGTTTGACTATAATGCTATACTTATACATAGATGTGAAGAATTATCAAGCTCATTCTAGTCTATGATTTTATTTGAATGACAATAACTTTCTAATATTAGCTATTTCGGCATTTAATCTACTTTCCTGTGCATAATGCTGTATGACATAACCACCAAGTTTTCGTGCCTGATCTACTGGAATAAGACCCTTGTCGTATGCTTCACGAATGGGTACTAGTTGATATGCCTCGCCCATAACTCCTCCAATATTTTTGCTTAACGAATCTAGAGCAGCTGCTTCTTCTAATTTTGGTCTTGCGTATTCTTGTCTGAAATTCTGCATATATTTTTTATACATCGCACCAAGCTGTCTTTGAAGTAAACCTGATTGGTATCTCGCGGATTGGGCCGCCTGCCCCAAGAATTTTTGATATTTACCAAAAGTAGATAACACAGCTTGTGACCCCTTTGCAAAATATGCTGGGTCTTTAGATGTCCAAACTGCATACAAAGCGGTTTTCAGTTTGCCTGCTAAATCCCCTGCAGCATTAATGTCTACCCCTTGGGCAGTACCTCCCTTTGGCCCTGCAAATTTTATCTGTGCAATTCCTGCAACTGCTAAAATCAAGGCAGAAATTCCTAAAATAATTTCAATAGGTATCATCATTATCAAATAAAATTTGTTTTTCCACAATATATTATTTACATTTTTCGTTTTACAAGAAGTCTAAGATCTTTGCTGATAGTAAGATATGCCCAGGCCCATAAACAACATTCCCAACTTAGGAATAGATCCTTCTTTTTTAAAAAATGTTCACAGTCATTAACATATGCATTTATGTTATCCAAGTATTCCTTTCCTTTCTTGTTTTTAGTTTTAACATTCTTCAATTCTTTTTTTATCTTAGAAAGCCATTTGTCAATCTCTTTTTTTGGTATTTTATCTCTCATTCTTTAAACCTTATAATATTCTAGAAATTCTTTTTCAGAAAAATGTGATTTTCCAGGAACAATTATTACAAATGGCGGTTCCCCGAATTCTTTTCCCAACAAATTCTTGACTTTGCCGTATAGAATTAACGGTTCGTCACTGCCTGCTCTTCCAAAAACTATTATCTTGGTATTATCAGTAAAAATATCTTGTTTCATCACTTCTTCTAATTTCAACATAGTTTTGATTGCCTGATTGGGTGTCATGTATTTTTCATTTGCAGCAACATCTAGGAAAAGCAATGTATGTAACCCCAATTTATTATTTTCTCTTAACGTTTCATAGGTTGATAATGGTAAAACTTCACTAGTTTTTTCTGGAAATGGTATAGTTGCACTTGCACCGAATTTATAGATATGTAAGCCAGTCTCAGCTATTGCTGAATAAATAGAAGCATTGTGGATAACTTCAACTTCTAATTCATTTTTAATGGCATCAAGTATGAATGACATATGAGTGGTCGCAACCAAAGGATCTCCTGAAACAAAAATAACTATTTTCTTTTTCTTTGCTTCTTCTAGAATTTTGCTTGATTTTTCTTCTAAGTCTTCTCTTTTTAAGATTTCGATTTTTTTCTTTATTATTTTCTCTAAATTTTTAAGATTGCCATGCCAATGTGAGGTGTACAATTCAATATAAACTATATCAGCTTTTTTGGCCCTTTCAATACCCTTTAAAGTTAAATCCTCTTCATTCCATAAACCCAAACCAACAAAAGTTAACATCTTTATGCCCCTAATAAAATTAGTGATATTATGGAAATAAAGATGCCATCCAGTTATGACATTATAGGTTCGAAAGAAAAGGCAGTAGCAATAATAGAAATTCCAGATGAATTGAAAACTCATGAAAGAGAAATTGCTGAAGAAATAATGAAACGGCACAAAAGTGTAAAGACAGTTTTGAGAAAAGTTTCTGAAAGAAAAGATATTTTTAGAATGAGGGATTACAAATTATTGATTGGTGATAAAAATACAGAAGTGGTGCATATTGAGTATGGTTGTTTTCTAAAAGTTGACCCATCTAAAGTATATTTTTCAGGTAGAGAAGGAACAGAAAGAATGAGAATAGCATCTCTAGTGAAACCAAATGAGAGAGTAATGTTAATGTTTGCTGGTATAGGAGCTTTTAGTGTAGTAATAGCAAAAAAGCAATTTGAAGTTGAAAAAATAATAGCCGTTGAAATGAATCCTATGGCATATGAATACATGAAAGAAAATTTGAGGATAAATAAAGCATCTCATAAAATTATTCCTGTTCTCGGGGATGTAAAAGAAAAATGTGGAGAATGGTTTGACAAATGTGATAGAGTTATAATGCCATTACCACATGAAGCAATAAATTTTCTGGATATAGCTATCAATTGTTTAAAGAATCAAAAAGGTATTATTCATCTTTATTTAATTGAAAGAGAGGAAAAAATTGAGGAAAAAATAAAAAAGTTAGTAGATAATTTAAATAAAAAAATTAATACAAAAATTAAATTTAAGATAAACAAAGTACTTCCTTACGCACCAAGGACAAATAAATATTGCATTGATTTAGAATTAATCTAATCCCAACTGGAAAGATAATTTGTTATCCATTTCATGGAATAAAATCCTGCAAATGCAAGAGTCAGGTTTAATATTAAGTAACCTATCAGTACAGCAAGGAAAAATTTCTTGAAATCATACCTTACTATTCCGGATAAAAGAGCAAATGGTACATTAGGTATAGGTGTCGCATAAATTATTATCAACCAAACAAATATCCCATATTTCTTCAATTTTTTCTTAAGATCATTCAATTGCTTGCTATATTTGTCTTCTAAAATTTCCTTACCACCTAATCCCAAAAAATAACCAGTTAAAGTGCCGATGGATGAACCGACAGAAGCAATTATTCCAACAGCTAGAGGATTCAACACTGCACCAAAAGAAAATATAATTATTTGGAATGGGATCGGTACTATAGAGGCTGAACCGACTAAGGATACCAAAAAGATGCCTAAGTAGCCATATCTGCTTACAAAGTTATAGCTATTCGTTATTATGGATATGAATATACTTGCAATTGACATTTTATTCAACTAATTTTTGAAATTTCTTTATTATAAGCATTCTCAAAAAACAAACAATGTTAAAATTGTGATGAATAAAAAGAATAACCAAATCCACATTTCCCATAAAAATAATTTACTTCCATCTATGGGCGGATATGGTATTAAGCTGAAAAGAGCTAATAAACCGTTGTAAAGGCTTATAGTTTTGAATACATCACCTGGAAACATTTTAAAAATAATAGCTAAAAGTATGTTGACACTAATTCCTGCCAATGATATTAACCCCAATTCTTTCTTGCCCAATCTAGCTACTTTGAACCCCCATCTACCAAAACTATATGGCATAATATCAACAAAACCCACTGCAACAAAAACTATGCCAAAGAACAAATCTTTGAAAAACATACTCATCAAACCAATTATAACGCCTGGAAACCATATCTTAAAAGTTGCCATGCATCCGAATTTTCTTGCAACGTATTTATGCGCTATTTGACGCAGAACATATGAAAAAAATACTATTATTAAAGAAACGAAAAATACGTCTAGTTTTGGATACGCGAATATTGCTGAAAGAATTAAGATTGTTATAAGTAAATCCCTAAGTTCATTCTCCGTAAAAATCTTCATGATAATTACTTAGATAGAATAATTAATTTAATTTACTATTGGCCAAGTAGAAAATACATATTATAAATATGCAAAGGGCATGCCATCGGTGGGTAATGATTTCATAAACAGGTTAATCCAGATTTCTTTCTCCACCCCGCGAGCCCACAAGCATCGAATGCATGCATTATGATTGCTTCCTTCCGGACCTCATCCGTTCAACATGCATACGGTCCTGTGAGACGAGGCTTCTCAGTCTGAAATCTGGGCCTGAGTACAAAATCGTACCGCCCTCAGACTATGATCCCGCCGTAAACCGGATTTGCGGTAACAGAAGACCGGTAGCCTTCCGATCAGAGGCCCTTTGCAAATAGTTAATAATGTTAGTATTCTTAAATAACTTTTCTTATAGTCACAAGTTTTAATTCTGGTGAAAACAAATAATTTTTCATGAAACAATTAGATTATTTTTTTAATCCAAAATCTGTTGCTATAATAGGTGCTTCTCATACACCGGGCAAAATAGGTTATGCCGTTCTTGCAAATTTTGTTGGTTCTGGCTTCCAAAGAAAAATTTATCCTGTTAACCCAGATACAACACCAATACTTGGATTGAAAGTATACAAATCTGTTTTAGATATTCCAGATGATTTGGATTTAGTTGTTATAGTAACGCCAGCGCAAACAGTACCAGATGTTTTAAAGGAATGTGTAAAGAAAAAAATCGAAGCTATAATATTAATTTCTGCTGGATTTTCGGAGATTGGCGAAGAAGGTAGAATATTGGAAAATAAATGTAAAAGAATAATCGAAGGTAAATATACTAGAATTATTGGACCAAATTGTATAGGCATATATGATGCATATTCACATGTCGATAGTTTATTCCTTTCAAGGGAAAGATGTGGCAGACCAAAAGAAGGTAATATCGCATTTATTTCTCAATCAGGGGCGATAGGCTCGACGATTCTAGACTGGCTAACAGAAGAGAATGTTGGTATAAGCAAATTTATCTCTTATGGCAATGCAATGGATATAGATGATTGTGATCTTTTGGAATATTTGGGTGATGATGAAAAAACTAAAGTAATCACCTTTTATTTGGAAGGAATAGAGGCTTCAGGTAAAAAGTTTTTTGATATAGCTAAAAAAGTTACTAGTAAAAAACCTATAATTGTTTTGAAAGGTGGAAAAACTGAAAAAGGATTAAAGGCTGTTTTTTCTCATACAGGATCTATGGGCGGTTCTGAAAAAATATATTCTGCTGCATTCAAACAAACTGAGATAATAGAAGCCCATTCTTGGGAAGAGTTATTTGATTTTGCACGAGGATTTTCCACGCAACCATTACCAAAAGGAAACAGAATTGCTATAGTTACTGATGGTGGTGGTTTTGGTGTTCTTGCAACTGATGAAGCAGAAAGACAAAATCTACAATTACCAGAACCATCTGAAAAAATTAAGAAAGAAATGGCAAAAGTGTTGCCGGCTTATGCTACAACACATAATCCTATAGATTTAACTGGCGATGCAGATGCTAATCGTTACAAAGTTGTTATTGAAAGTTGTTTGAAGAGTGATGAATTTGATGGTGTCATTTCTATAACCTTATTCCAAGTTCCTACTTTAGAAAAAGAAGTTGTTGATTACATAGTTGAACTGCAGAAAAAATATAAGAAACCTTTATTAGTATGTTCGGCTGGTGGGAAATATACAAGAGAATTGAGCGATAAATTAATACAAAATGGAGTCCCTGTTTATTCAACACCAGAGAGAGCTGTCAGGACTATGGCTGCTCTAGTGAGGTATAGGATAGAAAAAAATATATCGTTGTGAATTTTATAATTTATATTCTTTGGCATTCAGGTGATTTAGATGACAGAAGAAATTATCGATGTTTCGAAAAAAAATCTAAAGTCTAGACCAAATTTTGAAGATTATGATAAAATCTGTAAAAATTTCAAATGGGAAAATTTTCATGATGAAATAGAATGGCTTGAAAAAGGAAAACTAAATGCTGCTTACAATGCTGTTGATAGACATGCCAAAACATGGAGAAGAAATAAAGTAGCAATGTATTGGGAAAGTCCAGATCAGAATAAAAAATTTACTTATCTAGAATTATCCAACTTATCAAACAAATTTGCCAATGTTTTAAAACAATTAAACGTAAAAAAAGGCGACAGAGTATTTATTCTATTGCCGAGAATTCCTCCTTTATACATAAGCTTCTTGGGCACATTGAAAATAGGCGCTATAGCTGGCACTATGTTTGCAGCATTTGGCCCGGGTGGGATAAAAGATAGATTGCAAGATAGCAATGCGGAAATATTAATCACGAACTCTGAATTGAAAAAAAGAGTTTATGAAATAAAGTACGAACTTCCTTCGTTAAAACATATAATCGTTGTTGGCGATGATGTCAACAAAGAAGAAATTAGTTATAATGATGAAATGCGAAAGGCATCTAGAAAATTTGAGATTGAAAAAACTGAGCCTGAAGACCATTCATTCATGTTATATACTTCTGGGACGACTGGAAAACCTAAGGGTATAGTGCATACTCACTATTCTATCTTACAACAACATATGACAGCAAAATGGGTTTTAGATTTACAAGAAAATGATATATTCTGGTGCACTGCAGATCCAGGTTGGATTACTGGCATAGCTTATGGTATATTGGGTACATGGTCTAATGGAGCTTCTACCGTTGTACATGAAGGAAGATTTGATCCAGAAACTTGGTATTCTGTATTACAAGAGCATCAAGTAACTGTATGGTATACGGCGCCAACAGCAATCAGAATGTTAATGGCTGCTGGAGATGATTTACCTAAAAAATATGATTTAAGTAGTTTGAGATATTTGTGTAGTGTTGGTGAACCATTAAATCCTGAAGCAGTAAGGTGGGGAATGAAAGTTTTGGGTCTACCATTTCATGATAATTATTGGCAAACTGAATCTGGTGGTATTTTAATTGCTAACTATCCTTGCATGCCAATAAAACCGGGATCAATGGGAAAGCCTATACCAGGGATTGAGGCTGTTATCGTGGATGATGAAGGCAATATACTGCCAGCAAATAAAGAAGGTAACTTGGCCATAAAACCTGGATGGCCTTCTATGATGAGAGATATTTGGAACAATAAAGAAAAATATAATTCTTACTTCAAACATAATTGGTACTTTACTGGTGATAGAGCATACATGGATAAAGATGGATACATTTGGTTTATCGGAAGGGCAGACGATGTTATTAAAACTGCTGGTGAACGAGTTGGGCCATTTGAAGTTGAAAGTGCATTAGTCGAACATCCAGCTGTTATAGAAGCAGGGGTTATAGGAATACCAGATAAATTAAGAGGAGAAGTTATAAAAGCCTTTGTTGTACTTGATAAAGAATTTAAACCATCAGTCGAACTTGAAGAAGAATTAAAACAATTTGTTAAGAAAAGACTTGCTGGTCATGCTTATCCGAGAGATATTGACTTTGTAGAATCGTTACCTAAGACAAAGAGTGGAAAAATATTAAGAAGAGTACTGAAAGCAAGAGAACTTGGATTGCCAGAAGGAGATTTATCAACTTTAGAAGAAGGTTAAAACATAATTTATACAAAATAGTAAAACTTTAATTTCCTTGATTACATGTGATATTATGCAAACTCATTATATTTTTGTGACAGGCGGGGTCATTTCTGGCTTAGGTAAAGGAATAACCACATCTTCCATCGGTAAGGTTCTTCAGTCCAAAGGATTCACAGTTACTGCAATCAAGATTGATCCTTACATAAATTTAGATGCAGGAACTTTAAGACCAACTGAACATGGGGAAGTATGGGTTACTGATGATGGTGGAGAGATAGATCAAGATTTAGGTCATTATGAAAGATTCCTAGATACAAACATTTCAAAAGAACATAACATAACTACAGGTCAAGTTTATCAGGCGGTTATCGAAAAGGAGAGACGAGGGGAATATTTGGGGAAGACTGTGGAAGTCATACCACATATTCCAGATGAGATAAAAAAAAGGATTAAGAATGTTGCAAAAAAAACTAAGGCAGATTTTGTTATGATCGAGATTGGTGGGACAGTAGGTGATTATCAAAATGTTCTCTTTCTCGAAGCAGCCAGAGAGATGAAATTGGAGGGGGAAAGTGTCATTTTCATTCATGTTGGATATCTACCTGTACTCAAACATTTAGGTGAGATGAAATCAAAACCGATGCAACATTCTGTTAGAGAATTAAGGACAATAGGTATACAACCCGACTTTGTAATTTGCAGATCTGATTTTCCTGTTGATGAAGTAAGAAAAGATAAGATTGCTCTCTTCTGCAACGTTAAAAAAGATGATATTATTTCTAATCCGGATTTGGAAAATGTATATGAGTTGCCATTAATATTTGAAAAACAAAATTTAGGAGCTAAAATTTTAAGGAAAATTAATGTCAAACCGAAAAATACAGATTTGACTGAATGGAAAATTTTTATAGAAAAAACAAAAAAATTAAAAAAAGTTGTTAAAATTGGTATCGTAGGGAAATATTTTGACATTGGAAAATATAAGTTGCCTGATTCTTACGTCTCTGTCATAGAAGCGATAAAGCATGCTGCCTGGAACAATAATGTCAAACCGCAGATAGAGTGGATAGATAGCAAGATTTTTGAGAAATACCCAAAAAAAGTTTCTCTGTTAAAAAAAATGAATGGCATTATAGTTCCTGGTGGGTTTGGATCTTCTGGTGTTGAAGGAAAAATCGCAGCAATCAAATATGCACGTGAAAATAAAATTCCTTACCTTGGACTTTGCTATGGTATGCAATTAGCAGTAGTTGAATTTGCAAGAAATATTTGCAATTTGAAAGGTGCGAATACGACAGAAAATGACTGTAAAACTCCACACCCAGTTATAGATTTCATACCAGAACAAGTGAAATGTATAAGAGAATCAAGATATGGGGCTTCGATGAGATTAGGGGCATATCCAGCTAAATTAAAGAAAGGAAGTCTAATACACAAATTGTATAAGAAAGATGAAATTTTTGAAAGACATAGACACAGGTATGAAGTGAACCCAAAATGTATTGAAATTTTAGAAAAGAATGGTTTAGTTTTCTCTGGCCGTTCGCCCGATGGAGTACTTATGGAATTCATGGAATTACCGAGACATCCGTTTTTTGTTGGAACTCAAGGACATCCCGAATTCAAATCCAGACCTATGAAACCTTCTCCAATGTTTGATGGCTTAATCAAAGCCTGTTTAAAGAAATAAACTTAGTCAAACAAATAATAATTATATGCTAAACAGATTTTTAGCAGCTTCTTCATTAATGGGTACTGGTGCTGCTGTATGGAAATATGGGGATAAACTTTGTTTTCATATTGATTTTTTGTGTAACTTTAATACATGGATACATTATATCGGAATGGGTGTAATGATACTAGGTTTTATACTAATCATTTTAGCTCCTATAAGAAGTGCATTAGGGAGATGGTTTCTTTAACAGTTTATTTTATTTATTAAATCTGCGCTAGATGGTGTCTCACCGCAATAACTAGGATCTTGCTTAATGCAGCATATAATGTCATTATTTCCTTTAACAAAATAATATGTCATTCCAACTGTGCCGCAAACCCTCTTTGCAAATGCACATTCTAAATCTTCTGTGTTACTTTTCAATTCATAATATTCTTTTGTTTTCATTTCTAAATCATTCTGGCAAGTAGTTAAGTCACCGGTTTTTGTTAAAATGTCACTCATTGTTTTTTCTTTTTCTTGATTGCAAGAATCAAGATTTGTTAATGTATTTTTTAAATCATTATCACACATTTCTTTACTTGCAATTGAGGATAATAGTCCTGTCTTGACTGAATCAATTTCAAAAAAGCAAGATGTTAAATTATTATTGCATGCATCCATTTGTTTTTGCAGTATCATAACTTGATTGCCTGCTTCAGTAATTTTTGCAGTATAAGCTGTCCAGCCAGTGTAACCACTGATGCTGCCAAGCGCTACAACAGCAATTATTATTAGAAGCCATTTGCTGCCTTTTAAATTACTTACTTTCTCTTTGATTTTTTCTTTCCAACCGCCAAGATTTATTTTTAACTTCCCTTCTTCTCCATAAGGCTCGTACATGATAAGTAATTAGTCGGGATATCTTAAATAACTTTAATCTTTCAAAGCCCTTTCAAACTCTCCTTTTAGTTCATCTAGTTGAGTTGTTATTCTTTTATTCGCCCTGTCAATTGCAACTACGGGATTTGAAGAACCTTCCATTTTCACGTATAACTTTGGTTCCGACATATATGGATGCTCTTTTATAGAAGCAGCTTCTTCTACACTCTTATCATTCCATAATTCTTCCTTGACTAAATTAACAAACCCTACACTTTCATCCTTAATTTCTAATTCCAATAAATTTTTTTCCTGTTTTTTAGTTACCAATTCCATCACAACACCTTTGAAATTATAAACAGATCCACATCATAGCTTACAAAAGGTTTCTCGTGGAACTTAAAAATATAAGGTAGTCTGAATTTAAATTTTATAATCTTTTCGGTTTTGCCTTTATTTTCTTCAACAAACCTTTTAATGAAAATTCTGGATTTTGAATAAGATCTGTGAAGTGAATATATTCTCTTGCCAGATTCTATAGCCTTTTTAATAAATATTCTGTCGGAATGTAATTTTTGAATACCAAATGGTGGGTTTTGTATAACCGTATCAGCAATACCATTATATTTAAACACATCCTTATTTATGAATTTTATCCTATCTTTAATTTTTTCATCAGTTAATGTTTCTGCTAACTTAACATTCTCGTTAGCAATTTTTAGCACATTCTTATCTATATCGACACCTATGACCATTTTAGCGCCCATTAAAACTGCACCTATAGCTAATCTACTGCTACCACATCCTAAATCTAAAACAATTTTTTTATCGATATCGTCATGTAAGTATGCTAGGTTTAAAATTTCTGCAGCCAAAGATGATGGTATTGTATATTGTTCTAAATCGATTTTGGGTTCTGGATTATCTTTTAGTTTTGATAATATGATTTCAAGTTGTTTTTTACTCAGCATTTTAACCATATTTTACAAATGAATTTCTCTATCCAACCTAGGACAGGCTAAATTAACTAAGCAATCAAATTTTAATCCTTCTAATTTCGCATCTGTTATTTCATCAAAAGCAAAAATGTAAACTTCCTTACCTTCTTTCTCTAAGTTCTTTTTTAATTTTCTTGCCTCGTTAATTTTATTTTGACCATGTTTCCAACATACTAAAATTCCAACTTTTTTCGCATCTTTGAGTTTTGAATCATACCAAGCTTTTTTCTTCAAATATTTCTTTTTTTCATCATCTAAACTATATATAATATTTTTCTCCAAATCCAAACTGAAAACAGGCTTTTTGACATTCAAGGCAACGCCTAAAGGATGAAATTTGCCAGCACCAACATAAAGAAAACAATCGACTTTATTTTCTATTTTTTTTGCAGCATCTAGATTACAGCCTATTATTTGACCGTGATATTTCAATGATTTGTGAAGGTAAACTTCCTTCCCGATTTTTTTCAAATATTCTTCAACGTCTTTCATTTGTTTAACAAATTGTATACTTGTAACTAAACCAATTTTACCAAATTTCTCCAATTTGTCAATGTATTTTTTGAGAATGGATATTGGATTTGCAACAAGAAAATAATCCCAATATTCTACTGGTACTGTAGATTTAATACCTGCATCAGAATGGCCTATATGTAAAATCGTATCACAACCAAATCTCTGAGCTTCTGTATCTCTAATGTCACAGGCACCAAAACAGGACTCACAACAAATAATTGTTTCAAATCCTTCTTTCTCAAGTTGCTTACTTATTTCTTGCACTTTTAGTTTTAAACCTTCTGGGTACTGAATAAAAATTTTTTTAGTTCCATTTCTCTTCAATCTCTCAACAATTTCCATTCTATCACAAAAATATCGCTGCCAATATATAGGGTAGCAATACTATCAGAATGAGTGTAACCACAAATATTAATATGCTTCTTTTTCGGTTTTCAGCCCAAACTAAACCAAATAAGGCCCCTGCAAGCATACTAATCATGTGAACTGGATATCCTATCTGGGATGGTATAAACAAGCTAGTCGCTGTAGATAAAAAATATAAAGCACCTGCAACTACGAACGGTAATGGTATAACCGAAGGAAAAATTACAAGTTTGCCTGGACATAAAAATGTTCCTAAACCAACAAGAGCTGAAATAGCCCCAGATGCCCCGATACCTATAGTTTCAGGTAAATAAAGTAGTGGGACCAACATAATAAGATTTCCCATCATGCCGCCAATAAAATAAGCGGCTAGATATTTCTTCTTTTCAACTTTACTTTCTAGGGATGTACCGAGTAAAAATAGTGCTATCATGTTAAACCCTAGATGTAGGATATCAGCATGCAAGAAAAGTGATGTGAATACTGTATAAATTCTCCCTTCTAAGAATGCTTTCGGTTGAAATCCAAAATTCATTGCGGCATATTCTAAACCATTTACACCATACTGTATGCCAAGCATTACGGAAATAAAAAAAACGGCGATATTTACAATTACTAGGGCTATCGTAAGTTTCATAACTAAAATTTAATCTTTCTTTTTATAAATTAAAAGTAATGACTGATATTTCAAAAAGAACGGAACGTAAGGGCTATTGGTTGTATAAACAAAACATGGTAGAAAAACAAATAGAAACTGATAGAAGGATTCATTTTGCTGTGAAAACCACTCATATAAAAGAACATTTTGTCATATTTGATAAAAAAAAGAAGGAATTCTCGTGTGATTGCCAGTTCTATTCATTGCATCTCAAACCGTGTTCGCATATCCTAGCAGCGAAAATGTACCTAGAAGATAAAGATAAAAAAGTATAGGAAAATTGATTCTCATGGTATTGAATATTCAGTTGCATTTACATACGACAGAATCTGTGGGAACTAGAGTTAGTGTCGAATCTCTAACTAAACCAAAGGAAGCAATCGATGTTGCAAAGAAAAATGATATAGATGCCATAGCGATAACAGATCATAATGTTACCAGTGCATTTTCTAAGATAGGGGATTATGCTAAAAAAAATAATATTGTTTTGATAAGAGGCGTAGAGATAGATACAGATAGTGGGCATGTAATTGGGCTTGGTGTAGATTTAGACATAGAAAGAAAAATAAAAAAATTCATGCCATTAAATGAAGTTTGCGATTTAATAAAAACTTTTGGTGGGAATATTTACATTCCACATCCATTTGATATGAGGTACAAAGGGGTGGGAATAAAAATTACAGAGATAGATGGTATTGTTGAAGTGTTCAATTCATTGAATATTTTTGGATTTGAAGATAAGTTTGCTGATTTTTCTGCGTCTAAATTGAAAAGATCAAAAGTTGCTGGTGCAGATGCACACATGCCTTGGATGATACCATTGTGTATAACTGTAGTAGATTCCAAACCTGAAGAATATGAAATATTAAAAGCCATTAAGAATGGTAAAACTAGTTTTAAAAATTGTAGACATTTGACTTTAAAAGAAATGAAAGAATTGAGTTTAGCTAGGGTTTTAGCATCTTATGATTACATAAAGAATGAAATAAAAGATGGTTGGGAAGTTGACATGAAGTATATGCTTCTAGCTAATAATAGATTTATGAAACCGTTTGAAAATTTTGCTTTAGATTTTGGAATGAGAACGAAAAGTAGCAGAATGTGGGATTTTATAATTTACATTTCATATTTTTTAGCTAGATTATACGGTTTGAGAGCTGAAAGAGAATTTGGTAATTTCATTAGGGATCTATAATCTTTCTAGTAATGAAGCAAAAATTATTGGTAATGCTATAGTTGCATCTTCTTGAACAGTAACCATTTTTGCTCGTTCCTTAACCTTCCCCCAAGAAATAGCTTCTCTGGGTCTGGCTCCAGATAAACTTCCATCCCACTCAACAGCAGTTGTTATATAAACAACATAATCTAATCCATTCTTGAATTGGTTCCACCAGATAGTGTGATGCTTTGATATACCTCCACCGATAATTAATGCGCCAGATTTTTTCGCATTCCACACTAAATCACTCATCAATTGCTCATCCTTCAATATGTCAATTTTTATATCATGATCCTGAGAAAATTGCCAAATCTGATAGCCAACCGCACCATCTGTTATTCCTGGTACTACCATAGGTATTTTGTTCTTATAGCACCAATATAAAATAGAATTTTTGTCTTTTATTCTCTTGCCAATTTCCCATATGAATTCATAAGTTGACATTTCTTTCTTTTCTGAATAAATTTCTTTTAAGAATTGAGACATTTTTTTTTCGATTATCAAACCATATGATTCATTTGGAATTATAACGTTTCCTAATCGATTTATCTCCATTTTATGTAATTCAACATCATCCATTAGAAAACTGCCATGATAATACTTTTTCCAAATTCTTGCCAAATCATGATCTAAAGTGCCACAAGTTGTTACGATAATATCGAACAATTTTCTTTTTATCATTTCTTTAATTATTCCTCTCGTGCCGGTGGATATTATACAAGCCGGGAATGAAAGAAATTTCAAACATTGCTTATCTTTTATCATGTCTTCTATTATGTCAACTGAAATAGCAATATCCTTTGCGCTAAAACCTCCAGATTTAGACATTTGATTAACCAAATCGTTTACAGAAATTTTTTTCTTAATTTCAATATCTTTAACAGGCACCAAATTTTGAATTTTCTTCATGTAAATACCTTTTTTTGATTGAGTTTTAATTTTTAATTCTTTATGGTATAATGTTCATTAAATTTCTCATCTAATAAATTCTTAATTAATATGATTAAATAAAATATCAAGTATGTGACAATATGTTTGAAAAAGAAGTCATAAAAATTCTGGAGAAGATAATAAAAGGGAAAAAAATAGAAAAAACTTTAGAAATTCCACCTCAACCAGAATTTGGTGATCTAGCATCAAATGTATGTTTCATGTTATCCAAAGAAATGAAAAAATCACCACAACAAATAGCTAATGAATTAGTTTCAAAAATTAAAATTTCGAAAGGTTCTATCATAAGCAAAGTGGATGCAAAAGCAGGCTACATAAATTTTTTCTTTGATTATTCTGCCATATCAAAATTTATTCTGAAAAAAATTATTGAAGAGAGGGATAATTTTGGAAAAAGCAATGTTGGAAAAGAAAAGAAAGTAATGGTTGAATATTCACAACCAAATCCGGTTCATCCCATGCATATAGGTCATTCCAGATCCACATTTTTGGGTGATGTTTTTTCAAACATATTAGATTTTACAAATTTCAAAGTCATTCGAGCTAATTACATGAATGATACTGGTTTACAAGTTGCAAAATTAGTAACTGCTTATTCACTGTGGGGAGAAAATAAAGCACCTGATTCAAAACCTGATATGTGGTTATGGAAATATTATGTAAGATTTCATGAAGAAGTGAAAAATAACCTTAACTTAGAAGAAAAAGCAAGAGAGATTTTACGAAAATTTGAAACAGAGCATGATGAAAAGGCTATTAAAATTTGGAACAAAATCGTAAAATGGTGTATAGAGGGATTTGAAGAAACCTATAAGAAACTTGGGATTAGATTTGATGTTTATTTTTTCGAAAGTGAACACAGAACAGCAGGAAAAAAATTAATTAAAATTGCTATAGAAAAAGGAATTGCTTTTAAAAGTGAGGAGGGAGCTATAGTTGCTAATTTAGAAAAATATGGCTTGCCAAATTTTATTATACTTAGATCAGATGGCACCGGTCTTTATGCAACTAGCGACCTAGGAATGACACCATATAAATTTGAAAAATACAAACTTGATCAGTCAGTATGGGTTGTAGCTTCTGCGCAAGACTTATATTTTAAACAATTATTTAAAATTTTAGAGTTGCTTGATTTTCCTTGGATTAAAAATTGTAAACATTTTTCTTATGACCTCGTTCATATGCCAGAAGGCAAGATGTCTTCCAGAGAAGGAAGAGCTGTAATGATAGATGAAGTTTTGAATCAATTGACACAAAAAGTTTTAAAAGAAGTTGAAAAAAAGAATCCAAAAATATCAAAAGAAAAAAAAATAGATATTTCTGAAAAAATTGCTATTGGTGCTTTAAAATATAGTATTCTGAAAGTAGAGCCACATAAAACGATTACTTTTGATTGGGATAGAATGTTAAGTCTTGAGGGAGATACAGGACCTTATATTCAATATGCACATGTTAGAGCAAATAAAATTCTTGAGAAAGCAGGAAAATGGAAAAATAATTTTTATGTAAAAGATTTATGTAGTGAAGAAAAAGTTTTAGTAAAAAAGTTAATGCAGTTTCCAGAAATAATAGCTCAATCTGTAGAAGACATGAGACCACATTATATCTGCAATTACGCTCGTGATTTATCTGATGTATTTACTAATTTTTATCACTCTTGTCCTGTCATAAAAGCAGACACAGAAGAACTAAAAAATTATAGATTGACTCTCGTTGAGACAACAAAAATTGTCCTGAAAAATTGTTTAAAATTGCTGGGTATAGATACACCCAAACTGATGTAAAATTATAACTGTTATAATAAAGTTTATAATATTAACGTTTTAATTAAAGTATCATGAGATTTTTAGTTGAAGAAACGAAAAGGGGGCAAGAAGCGTATGAAACTTTGCTTGCAAAAGACCCAAGTTTATTTTCTGTTTTAAGTAATGAACTTGCTCTAAAAATTATAAAAGCTCTTGGAGAACAACCATCATGCGCAATGGACATAGCAAGAAGACTGAAAGTTCATGAACAAAAAGTCTATTACTACATCAGAAAATTTGAGAAAATAGGTCTAATAAAAATAGACCGCGTGGAAGAAAGGGTCGGGGCGATGGCAAAAATATATTCACCTGTTTCTTCTGTTATATCGTTTAAACTCTATGATGGGGAACATATAAACGATGTAAAAACTAGAGCTGCAGAACTAAAATTTCTTAAACCTTTTATTCAAGATGGGAAGTTTAATTCAATTATTGTTGTTGGTAGCCCTGATCCACATGGAAAATTTAAAGCTCCTGCTTCCGATGGTTATTGTGCGATAGATTTAGGGATGTTTTTAGGTCAATTTATCAATGATGCAAAAACTCCTTACTACAAGTTAGATACTCAAGTGAGACAAGAAGATTTAGAAAAAAATATAATTTTAATTGGCGGCCCAAAAACTAATATTGTTGCAGATAAAATTAACAAAAAACTTCCCATATATTTCGACTACTCAGATGAATTTTTAGAATGGAATATTGTTTCTAGTTTATCTAAAACTGTTTACAGAGAAGCACAAATAGGTTTCATAGCTAGAATACCAAATCCATTTTCAAAAGATAAAGAAATATTGATATTTTCAGGTAAGGGGTTTAGAGGAACTAGAGCTGCTGTATTATGTTTCATAAAACATTTAAAAAAAATAATGGATGGAAATACTTTTAAACCAAATGTAATAGCAAAAGTTGTACAAGGTATTGATATAGATTCCGATGGAATTGTAGATGAAGTCGAATTTTTAGAATAGTGATTTTAATTTCTAGTTATACATCTTGATTCGATAGGTGTTAATCCGGATAAAGTCATTGAGACCATTTTGGCTGTAAAAGAAATAGAAGATGGACTAAGAAAAATTATAGGAAAATTTGGCAAAGATACAGCAAAGATTTCAAAAGAATTAGGAATAACTGAAATTAATTCGAAGTATCTAATAAATAAATATTCACAATAATTCCCATGATTTTTAGAAATTATTTACAGGAAAAAATTATTTAAAAATGCGACATATAAAACCCACAATAATACTGAGATTATATTCATAAAAATTCCTGTTTTTACCATATCAGAGATTTTTACATTTTTTGTTCTATAAACTATTGCGTTCGGCGGAGTCCCTATTGGCAGCATGAATGCAAATGAAGAACATACGGCAGCTGTTAAGACTAGAGTCATAGGGCTTGCACCTATGCTATTAGCATACAACAGAAATGCTGGAATGAATGTCGCAGAAAAAGCTGTGTTCGACATAATCTCAGTCAGAACAAGCGTTATGGATGCTATTAGAAAAACAGTCAGGATGAAATTGTTAGATTGTGGTAAGAACTCAACTATGTATTGAGCCCCACCAGAAACTAATAGAGCATTACCAAGAGCTAAACCACCGCCAAACATCAGCAGAATATTCCAAGGAATCTTGATGTCTTTCCATCCCAATAAAATCCTTCTACCTGGTATAGGTGTTATTATTAATAGAATCGCAGAAGTCAAACCAATCATGACATCATCAACATCATGAAGTATAGGCACAAATGGTTTAATAATCCAAACAATTATCGTGGCTATTATAATTATCGATACTATCTTTGCACCAATCTCATCTGGGATTTTTTCAATCTTTATTTTAATTTTTTCAGGTTTTAACAAACCAAACTTGAACAGCATAAAGGCCCAAAGAGCAAATAGCATAATGAAACTAAACGGAGAGACTAGTTTTAGCCAATCTGAAAAAGTTATGATAATACCTTCTTTAGCTAAAAATTGGGCAGCAAATAAATTTGGTGTCGTCCCAATCAAAGAAATTGTTCCTCCAATCGAAGCAGCATAAGCTATAGAAAGTAAAATACATATACCAAGTTTCTTTCTGTTTTTTTTAGGTAGCGATTTAATAATAGATAAACCAATAGGCAACATTATTGCGGCCGCTGTAGTATTGGCTATTATCGCAGACATCAAAGCAGTGGATAAAATAATTGTCAACAAAATAAACCTAGAATCATTAGTGAATTTTAACATAGAGTAAGTTATTTTCTTGTCTAACTTCCATTTTGATATTGCAGAAGCAATAATAAAACTGCTTATCAGCAAAAATACAACTCGACCCATATAGTTAACGACCACTTCCTCAAAAGTCATAATTCCAAAGAATGGAATGAGGACTGCTGGTATTAACCCAGTAACTCCTTTTGGAATCGCTTCAGTTAACCACAAGACCACACATAAAACTAATACTGCCAGTCCGTATTTTATCGGAGTTTTAATCGAAGAAATGAGTATTAAAAAGAATATAAAAAAGGCGATAAATAATGAGATGAATTTTTTTCGCATAAATATTATTTGTCGTGATTGGTAGTATTATTTATTATAATTACTTGGGGATGATTTTTATATGAAAAAAATTGTAATAAGTGTCGGTAATCCACTTAGATCGGATGATAATATTGGAAATTTAGTTCTTAATGAAATTAAAAAATCAAACCATAATAAAGAGTTATTTTTTTTGCAAGGAAGTGCAAACCCAGAAAATTTTATTGAACCATTGAAAAAAGTTAGTCCAGGTACAATATTTTTTATTGATGTAGCAAAATTTGAAGGAGATGTCGGCGATGTTAAATTGTTCAAATTAGAAGACATTTTAAATTATAATATATCAACCCATAATTTTCCAGTTACTATGTTTAAAAAATATTTTCCAGATTCGAATATATTTTTGATCGGGATTAAACCAAAAAAAATAGACATTGGTGAAGATTTAAGTCCTGAATTAAAGAAAAATTTTCCAATTGTATTAAAGAAAGTCAAAGAAATAATTGAATTTACTTAATTAATTTTTCTCGGGAATTAGTTACACCGTCAAATTGATTGGTAAAATGTATTATTTTAACTGGGCATATATCGACACAAAGACCACATGAAACACATTTTCCCATATCAGTCGACCTTATATTGTGAAAAGTTTTTTTGTATATAATGTCGTCTGCTTTTATTTCTTTTGTTTTGAAAGACAGTTTTATGGCATTGGTGGGACAAACCATTTTACATAATCCGCAAGAAATACATTTTTCCTTTTCTACATATAACATGCCTCTAAATCTTTTAGGAGGGTTTGTTTTTCCTTTCGTATAGTTAACACTAATAGGTTCTTTAAACAAATTTTTTATGACTTCTGTGCTTATTGACATATAACCACTTTATAAAATAATTCCTATAAGTTCAACTACTGATAGGGATAACACAATTATTAGAAAATTTATTATTTGATCAAATCTATAACAAGAAGTTACAACTTGTATGAAAACAAATACAAAAAATATAAGTAAACTAGCTATGGAGAAAGTTAGTAAATTATAAGAACCAAAGAAAAATGAAGTAATCAAAAATACAAAAAATGTCATTCTTAAACTTTTTGAAATTTCCATAAATGCTAAACTTCTTCCATTTAATGTTCTTGTTGCATCTGTTATAATTTCTGTGCGTTCTTCAGTAATGACAAAAGGTGTCTTTTTAGTTTCCAGTAATGCGATGACAAATAAACAAAAACTGGCTATGGGCAACCTGAATAACGTATTGGAATTCTCTGAATAAAATGTAGATTGTGTTGTGAATGTAATAAATGTGAAAAAAACAATAGTAAAAATTATTCCAGAAAATAACATTATATCCAAATCCCTATTGAACCCAAAGCGTCTATAAAATGGATTTGAAATTAGACCAGATATTATGTATAGAATCATGCTTAGAATGAAGATACAAACAAAAAACACAACATCAAAATAAAAACTTAAAACTGAAAATGGTAAGAACAAGAAAAGACTAAAATTTGTTAATAAGTATAGAAAAGTGACTGCTGAAATAATATTTTTTTTGTTTGTATTAGGTTCAGTTTTTTGAAATAATTTTATTGCATCATAAAATGGTTGCAATACAGATGGACCAATTCTGTTTTGCATTCTAGCAATTAATTTTCTTCTGATACCTTCAAAGAGCAGACTGATTGGTATAATCAAAATAATAAAGAAATCATAGATATTGAATAAAAAATTATACATATTTTCGCCTAAAACCATCTTCATTTAACACCTCGATTTTTTTATCTTTTATAACAATTACTCTTTCTAGGCATGAATAACAAGGATCTAATGATGTAAGTATGACAGGAACATCATCGACATAGTTTCCTTCCAATAATTTATTAAAAATACTCATGAAATTGAAAGTTGGTGTTCTAATTCTAGCTCTGTCAATTTTTTTATTTTTAATTTTTATCAGATGGAAGTTTTCACCCCTTGGAGCTTCTACTGAAGCTGCCTCCATACCTTCTTCTATAAAAAGAGGTGGTAAAGTAGGTATTGGCTCTTTAGGTATATTCTCTATAATTTGTTTCACTATTTTTATTGATTCTAATATTTCTCTCATTCTAACTAACATTCTCGCATAAGCATCGCCATCTGTCTCAGTGATTATATCGAAGTCCAATTCATTGTATGCCTCATAAGGATCATCTTTTCTAACATCGATTGAAATTCCGGAAGCTCTAGCAACAGGACCTATTAGAGAATATTTTTTTGCCATTCTTTTTGGAATAATACCAATACCAACTAATCTTTTTTTTATGTTTTTATCAGTTCCAATAATTTTCATAGAATTAAGAATATTTTTTCCCAATTTAGCTATATTTTTTTTAATAAACTGTATATCATCTTCGTCTATATCATTTCTTACCGTCCTAATTTTATGAATTGCAAAATGTATTCTATTTCCCGTTAATTTTTCCAACGTTTCTAGGACAAATTCTCTATCACGCAAAAAATAAGCAAGCATCGTTTCAAGTCCAATTTCATGCAGCATGAATCCTGCCCAAAAAATATGTGATTGCATTCTTGCTAGTTCACTCGTTAAAGTTCGTATATATTGCACTCTCATCGTCGGTTTATAATTTATCATTTTTTCAATAGCTCTTGTGTAACAACTTGGATGCGCAACAGAACATATGCCACAGATATGATCAACTATATGTAGCCCTTGCTCTATCGTTTTACCTTCCATCAATTTTTCTATTCCAATATGGGCATATCCTAGTTTCAGATTAGAATTAATTATCCGATTGTTTTCTATAGTAACAATTAGTGAAGATGGCTCATCTACTGCAGGATGCTGCGGACCTATTGGTAATTTTAAATCATGCATTTGAATCATTCCTTATTTTTTTATGGGGTGGTTGATCTTTCCAATTTCCAGGTAAAAACATTTTTTCATGGAGTCTTGGGTTATTTTCGAATTCTATTCCAAAAAAATCGTGTATTTCTCTCTCATAAAACTCTGCAGATGGGAAAATATCTATTATACTTTTAATCGTAGGCTTTTTATCAGGAATTGTAATTTTGAAAGTTTTTATTCCATTTATATCAAAATGATAAAGAAGTTGATAGTGTTCTCCTGTGTCTATAGCAGAAATTGTAATAAGTCTAGAATTTTTTAATTTTTCTATTTGTTCTCTAAAATTATCCAAACTTATTATATTTATTTCCATTTAATCACTCAAAACTTTTAAAATAGCATGAATTATTGCTTCAGGTTTTGGAGGGCATCCAGGCACGTAATAATCTACTGAAATATTATCACTTGCATCGACATTATAGGCATCTTGAAAAATGCCACCACTTATGGCGCAAGAACCAATTGCTATTATTTTTTTACTTGGGATCATTTGAGAATAAACTTTTTTTAATCTGTCTTTTTCTATTTTAGTTGTAACTCCTGTAACTAATAATATATCTGCCTGTTTTGGATTTGATTTAAGAAGACATCCAAATCTTTCAATATCGTATTTTGGCGAAGTTAAATTAAAACATTCCAGCGAACATCCTTTACATCCGCCCGAAGTAAATATGGATAACCATGGGGATTTTTTAGTCATCATTTATAGGAATATACGCAGTGGTCTATAAAGTTTACTATTTTTTGCTTATGAATATTTCCTTGAAGAAATCCTCTTGTTCAGTTGAAACCTTACCTCTCATCGATAAATGTAATAATGGCATAAAATGTTTTACAATTTCATCTCTATTCCATTCTTCAACTATTTGCGAAAATTCTATTTTTTCAGATTTAAATTTAGAAATTAATGAATCAATTTCAAACATCAGTTCATTTATTCTGATCTCAATATCTACTTCATCAGCACCAATTTCCTCTCTAATTCTTTTACCCAATTTCCTTCTTATGGTTTCTTTCTTTTCTTTAACTTTCATTGCTTTATTTAAGGCGTCGATTAACTCATCTAATGTAACTTTTCTTTTAAAATGTCTTTCAATTGGTGGTGTTAGAGTCATTTTTGATAATTCTTCATTTATTTGTTCAAATTCTGCTACAGTTATGCCATCTGGCAAATAATTCATTTCTTCATTTTTAATTGGAGAAAGAAGATCTGATTTCATTTTTAATAAGATTGCAGCAACTAATACAACTTTTGCAGGTATTCTAAAATCCAATGATTGTATCTTATCGATATGTTCCAAAAAAGAAGTAGTTAGTTTAATTATGTCAACATCCCATGGATCCAAGTTTTCATAAGAAATAATATTGTAGATTAAATTCTCCCATGATTCTTCTTTTATTATCATTTCCAATAGGTTTTGTTCTTGCATAAGCATCAATTAGTTTCCTTTGGAAGTTCTAATCCAAGTATTTTAGATTCTCCTCCCTCCATAGATATTCCGTATATGCGGTCACCTTGTTTAATCGTATAATCATTATGAGTAATCACAACAAATTGTTCCATTCCAGATAATTTCTTTATCATGTCAACTACCATTTTAGTATTGACTTTATCTAATGATGCATCAACCTCGTCCATTATGTAGAATGGAGCAGGTTTATGTTTTTGAACTGCAAATAAGAAAGTTAAAGCTGTTAAAGATTTTTCACCACCTGACATTGCATCAATGTTAAGGATATTTTTACCAGCTGGGTTTGCTTGTATTAACAAACCACTTTCTATATCCAATGGATTTTCTAATTCAAGTGAAGCCTCACCATTAGCTATCTCTTTGAATATCTCTCTTAAGTTTTTATCAATAGATCTCAAACACTCATAAAATACTTCTTTTCTTTTTCCTTCTATTTTCTCAATCATTTCTGTTACTGCTTGCCTTTCATCCCTTATTTTATCATATTTGTGTTTCAATTCATCAAATTCTCCTTTGAATGCATCATATTCCTCTATTGCTTTCATGTTTATTAGACCCAGAGAATTCAAAGTTAGTTTTGATTGTTGAATTTGAAATTCTAATGTTGTTGGTTTCTCGTCAATGATTTCCACATCTTTATATTTTTCCATTTCTGATTTTAGATTGTTCAATTCAGCTTCTTTCCTTGCATTATTAATCTTCGACCTATTTATCTGATCTATCAATTCATTCCTTCTTTCTACCATTTCTGTTTTTTGCTGGACAATTCTTCCTAAATCTTCGTCTATCTTTAACCGTTCTTTTTCAAGATCCAGAACACCTTTTGATTGTGTTTCTTTACTTCTTTCTAATCCTGACAATTTTTTTTCTAGTTGTTCTATTTCTATGTTGAGAAATACAATTTCTTCACCCAAATCTTTCTTGCTTTTTTCATATTGATCTATATCACCACCGACTCCTCCAGAAAATTCTACTTTTTTTGCATAATAACCTCCTATCATTGCACCTGATTTTTCTGCAAGGTCACCGTCTAATGTAACCATTCTTACTCTACCTATGCCAATTTGTCTGGCAACGCCTAAGTTTTCAACTAGAATTGTATCTCCAAAAACATAATTTATAGCAGAAGAGTATTTCGGATCGAATTTAACTAAATCAGCAAGTAAACCAACGACACCAGGTTTTTTCAATAAATTTTTTTGTTCTCTATCGAGCCCACGTGGCCTTATTCTGTTTAAAGGCAAGAAAGTTGCCCTACCAATTTTTTCTCTTTTCAAGAAATCTATGCATTCAGTTGCAATTTTTGTATCATCTACGACTATATTTTGTAATCTATAACCTGCAGCAACTTCCACAGCAGTTTCATATTCTTTTGGAATCCTTACTACACTGCTAATAGTACCATGAATACCACTTCTTTTAAGTTCTAAAATTGTTTTTACACCGTGTTTAAAAAGACTTGGTCTTCTTTCTTGTAATGTTTGTAATTTTGATATCATTCCATTAATTCTATCTATTTCCCTCTTGTCAGATTCTATTTTATCTCTATTTCTTAGAACTTTGCTTTTTACACTTTCTATTTCTTCTATTATAGAAGGCTCTTTAGACCGAATAAAAATGGTTTCTATTAATCCTTCTTTCTTTTTTCTTTTCAATGAATCTTCTTTTTCCAGGAATTTTATGCTGTCTTCCAATTTTTTTATTTCATCTTCAGTTTCTTTTATGTTTTCTTCAGAAGTGGAAAATTTTACTTGTTCCATCTGAAGCCTTTTGTAAATCAAAGATGCTTCAAAAGTTTCCAATTTTTTCTTCAAATCTTTAAATTTTAATGCGACATTTCTGTCGGTTTCTAATTCTTGTAATCTTTCTAATCTTTCGGTTAATATGATTTCTACTTCCCTGAGTTTCTCTCCAACTATTTCAAGATTTTTTTGTGCTTTTTCCTTCTTCTCATTAAATTGTGCTATACCTGATATTTCGTCTATTATCCCTCTCCTTTCTTGAGGTGTCATATCTATGATTTGGCTTACATCGCCCTGCATGATGATGTTGTATCCTTCGGGGTTTAGTTGTGCTGCAGATAATAATTCTAGGATTTTTTCTCTGGTTGTAGTCCTGCCATTAATTTTGAAAATACTCACTCCTTTTTTGTTTATTTTTCTTTTTATCGCAACCTCAGGTGTTTCAAAAGGAAATATTTTCTGGGTATTATCTAACCAAAGAGTAACAGAAGCTATATCGGCAGGGGGGGCATTAAATTTTCCATTACCTTGATAAATCAATTCATTCAACCTACCAGCACGCAATGACTTTGTAGACGCACCACCCATGACAAAACTTATGGCATCTAGAATGTTACTCTTCCCTACGCCATTTGGCCCACAGAATACGTTAAATCCAGGTAAAAATGGTACAGAAACTCTTCTCCTGAATGACTTAAACCCTTGCATTGTGATTTTTGTTATACTTGTGTTCATTATTTCACTACATTGTGTTGCTCAATAAAATATAAACAATTAACCAAACGAGTATGTAGGTTAAAAAGGTGTTGGAAAGCAACCATTTTCCTAATTTATCGACTGTTACCTTTTTAGATAACGGAAATACTGATGCAAGATATATTCCGAATACTAATATAAGCAACAAGCCGAAATCCTTCAAATATGTCGAAAAATAGCCAACTATAGCACCCAATATAGTGTAAAGTATGTTCACAGATTGTTCTTTTTTCATGTTATCTATTATAAGATATCGACCTGCCCTTTTATTAGGCTTTTCTAAAAAATGATAGATTTTTAAAATGATCGTATCCTAATCTGGTATTCTACGAAGCTTATTATGGTTGGTATAGAAAGGAATATAGCTACACCTATAGCGCCGATAACTGCTCCTATAATCATCCCTTTAGTGCCTTTAATATGCCCAGATATATACTTATAACAAAAATAGAAAATCGAACCCATTGATATAGGATATGCTAGAAATGTTACGAAAAATATGCTTGCAAAAGAAATTACAATAGCGAGACCCCATACAATAAAATCTGGGAATAAACCACGCAAAGCTCTATCAAAAATAAAACTTTTGAGTAGATATGGAAAAAAGATCATTGGTATTATTATATTGGTTATTATTCCTGGGAATTGCAGAAAATCTGGTGAAATTTTTAGTATTTTGCTTATTTCATAAGTTAGTTGCGAATACTCCATGAATATCTTTTATTTTATCAATTAAAATTGTTTTTATTCATTGGGTTCAAATTTATATTGATAAAATCTAATATACACTTTATGGAAACAAGTACAAAAATATCGATTGTTCTTTTAATTGTTCTAATAGTCCCTACATTGGTTTTTTATATAGGTTCTGTTGCTATAAATATCGCAAAATATACAGAAGGCCAATGCAAATTCCCAGAAGGAGTTTGTATGTTTGGGCAAGCGATAGGATTCCCACAAGGTTGGTTAGCCCCCGAAACATTCATATGGTATGGAATAATACCAATTATGGGTGTTTGGCTAACAATTTATGGTTTCATGGATAAAATAAAAATCTTTAATGGCGCTATAACAGCTGGTTTATCATTTTTGATAGCATTTTCAACTATACCATTGGGGCTTTTCGTGGTTATGGTTGTTGCTATGTATCAGTTAATTGGAATTTATTCAACAATCGCTTTAGCTATTCTGTTTTTTGTCGGGGCATTCTTTAGCGTTAGAAATTCAATAGGTGGAATGAGCGGAGAGTATGCAGCTTATAATCAACAGATTAAGCAATTTGATGCAGAAATGAAATCAACAAAGGATAAATTACATGAAACAGAGAATGCGTATAAAAAAGCTACAGAAGACCTTAAAAAAGAAAAAGATACCAGTACTGAAAGTGCTATCCGGCATTTAAATGAAGTTACTGCATTAAGAAAAGAGGTAGAAAGTCAAAAAAATCAATTAAAATCAAAAGAAGCTCTGAGAAAACGATTTAAAACGCTCTGGCAAAAATCGAGAAAATAGTATAGTTTTAAAAAATCAAAAACCAATATGATATTATGGTTGATAAAACAGCAGCAGCTATGATAGTTGTGATGGTTGTAATTTTGATTATCTCATTACTTGGATTCACTGGAGTTTTTAGTGGATTTGGTGGGTTTGGTGGTGGGGATGTAAACGAAAAACCATGTAACTTACCTGGCGCAGTATGTAGTTTTGGAGCAGCGATAGGGTTTCCAGCGGGTTGGTTGAGGACAGATACTTTTATATGGTATTGTTTCATACCTCTTGCTGGCGTATGGATGATCATATTTGGGTTTCTAGACAAAATTAGAATATTCAAGGGGTCAATAAATGCTGTTCTATCCTTCTTAATTGCTTTTTCTATGATTCCTTTGGGAATATTCGTATTGATAGTTGCATTGCTTTTTAGCATAATGGGTGTTTATTCAGTCTTCCTGTTTGTAGGTCTTTTCTTTATTGGAACTATCTTGTATTCAAGGGGTTTGATCGGCGGTTGGAAATATGCATATGGCGGCGTTAAAGGTTCTTATGAAAAATCAATTAGTAAAGAAGATAAGGTAATAGCTAATGCCATGGGTGAAGTCGCAAGATTAAAGGCAGAAATGAAAGACGCCGAAAATTTAAGGGGGAAATATCAAAATATGGGCCAGGAAAAAGCAACTGAGGCAATAAAAAATACGCTTGCTCCAGATCTTTTAAATGCTGAAAAGGCATTAGCTGCTGCTCAAGCTAGAAAACAATTCTTGCAGCAACAAATGGGAAGAGTAAAAAGAACGTTTGACTTGCAAGCAAAAACTTAGTTTAGTATTCTGTGATAATGATTCTGAAAAACTTTTATTCAATTAAGTTTATAATTAAATTATGAAAAAAATTTTTTTGACTGTTTTAGTTATTTTGTTTGTCCCAACTTTAGTCTCTGCCCAAAGTTTATTAGATAATTGGTATACTTATCTCAACATACCAGCAGAATTTGCCAAGTTCCCAAATCTATTATATTTCATTTTTATTCCTTTCTTAGGTACTTTTACGATAATATGGGGAATCTTAACAAATTTGAGGATATTCAGACTAAATAAAGTAAATATTATATTGTCTTTCCTATTTGCTCTTGCTTTATTATACAGCACTGTATTGACTACTATAACCTTCTTTTTGTTTAACATAGGCGGTGTTTTTGGTGTAATTGCATTTTTCATTCTTTTTTTTGTAGGTACTATTTTGTATTCGAGAGGTATGATATATGGGTGGAGAGGATTTTATGGTTCTTTTGACAGAGCCATTTCTGAACAGAAAAAATTGAAAGATGTATATAGGAACAGGTTGAATGAGAATAGAATTCAGTACTATGACGCCTTACACCAGCGTGGAAGGTACAGAAATATAGGTGAAGCAGCCGCACAAGCAGCAATGATGAGATTAGAAATGCAAGCTTCAGAATTAAGAAAAATGATAGCAGCTTGCGATGCGCAAATAGCAAGTTTTAAACATGATAGAAAATATTCGAAAAAAGTATTAAAAAGAATACAAAAAACATAAATTTGAGTGAAATTTTCTACCAAATAGTAAACGTTTTTAAGAAGCTTTTCATAAATAATATGTATGAAAAATTTTGTTTCAGCCTTATTGCCACTTTTATTTGTACCAGTTTTAGTTTCAGCTCAGACTTTTACTCCTTGGTATGAATATCTCAATATACCCCAAGAATTTACGACATTCCCAAATCTGTTATATTTTGTTTTTATACCATTCTTAGGTACATTTGCGATAATATGGGGAATTTTAACAAATTTGAGAATATTCAGTGTAAATAGAGTTAACATTCTTCTATCCTTTATTTTCGCTATTGCCCTCTTGTACAGCACTGCATTAACTACATTAACCTTTTACTTGTTCCAAGCAGGCGGCGTTTTTGGTGTAATTGCATTCTTCATATTGTTCTTTGCATTAACTACACTCTTTACATCTAGAAGGCTGGGTGTATCCTATGAAGATACTAGGAGAGCCTATAAAGATATTGAAGTAGCTGCTGGCAATGAATTGAGAGATTCACTAAAATACACAAAAGATTTACGATCTTTAGGAAATAAAATCCATTATTTAGATAAACTAATTATCAAAACTAGAGGGGACTTGGCCAAAGTGAAATTAGAAGCAGAAAGAGCAAGATCTATAGAACAAACTATTGTGATTATGAGTGAAAAACAGACTAGACAAAAATATGGCAGAAGTAAGCAAAATTTGATTGAGCACTATAAACGATTGGATATAACTGCTTTAAGACGTAAAAAACTTTTAGTTGCCCAATTAATGAAATATAATTTACAAAAGGATAAACTAAAACAATTGCAACTTAAAATTAATCAAAAATTATAGTTAAATCATGTCACCTCTTGAAATTCTAAACATTGGTGCAACAATAATTGTAGCAATTTTTGTGATTTTATTCATTTACCTTACAGCAAAATGGTCAATTAAAAAAGCGAAAGAAATGTCAAAGAAGTTTGAAATAGAAGAAGAAAAGAAATAAATTATCCTAATTGTTCTTTTACGATTTTTATAACATCTTCACTTTTGACTTTGCCTCTAATCTGGCTCATAACTATTCCAATTATTTTACCTTTTGGTGATCCTTTATTCTTTTCAATAATTTTTCTCACTATTTTTTTCAATTCAGAAGCGCTAATAGTTTCGAAGCCTAATTTTTTAATAGAATCAGAGATTTTACTATCCGGATGATTCAATTTATATTTAATTATTTCGGATATCGATTCTTTCACAATATTTCCTTTATTCAATAAATCTATCATTTCTTCAAAATCATTATCAGATAAGTTTTCTACAAGAATGTTCTCTCTTTTTTTCAAATCTTTCAAAGTATTAGTGAATAAATTTGCAATAACAGAAGGACTGACTTTATATTTTTTAATTAACTTTTCAAATAAATCAAGATATTCTGAGCCTAATATTTCTTTTGTCAATTCATCTGATAAGTTTAATTTTTCTTTGAAGCGATTATATTTTTCTGTCCACAACTCTGGTAACTCTTTCTTAATTCTATTTATCATCTTTTCATCGATAGGAACTGGTGGTATATCTGTTTCTGGATACATTCTAGCAGCGCCCGGCAATGGTCTAGTAAATCTCGTTGTCCCGTCAGGATTCAAAGCCCGCGTTTCTTTAATAACTTTTGGTAGCGATAGTTGTCGTTGAACTTCTAGTTCAATAATTTTAGACATTATATTAAGCTCTTGAAGACCTTTGATTTCAACTCTTTCACCATTTCTTATACTTACATTTAAGTCTTGTCTTACAGTGCCTATTCCTCTTTTCACTTTTCCCGTAGATCTACAAATCATACCAAGCATGTAAGCTATGTCTTGCACGCCTTTAGGTGAAAAATCAGTTAATAGACCTGTACATATTTCAACCAAAGGCACACCCAACCGATTTAACTTATAAGTAATTTTGCCGTTTTCTTCGTCAACAATACCTGCTGCGTCTTCTTCCAGACTAACGTGCGTTATCACTATCTTTCTGCCCATGTATTCTAAAAAACCATTCAAACCCACTATCATCGTTCTCTGAAATGCTGATGTATTGCTACCATCTATAACAGTCTTTCTCATAACTTGAATTTCTTCAGGTATAGTGCAGTTAAACAATAATGCAATTTTAATTACAATTTCTAATGCTTCTTTATTAACGGGATGTATAGGTTCTTCATCGCATTCAACTAAACAATCCTCATTTTTGAAAATTTGATAATTGAATTCTCTATCTCTGAGAAATTCATATTGAGCAGAAATATCAACTTCGCCGAGTTCACTTGCAACAGGGTGCTGTTTTCTCTTAATTATAGAAAGTGGATCCTTTTCTAACATTGTTGTAGGACAGTCACAAAATAATTTGTGTTTAGTATCAAGTTGGCGATGAATTTCTAAGCCGCATTTCAAGTTAATTTCTTTATAATCCAAATTATTCACCCTCAAACCAAAAATGTATTTGGAATTATTCTATTAGTGATTTCACCGGCATAATTTGTTAACATCATTTCTTTTATTTCATCTAAATTCTTTGTATGACCAAGCACCCACATTAGTTTAACATAAGCAGTCTCTGGTAACATATCTCCTGCGTAAATTACTCCTTTGCCCGACAATACTCTAAGTGGATGATAAACGAATGGATGAACTCTGCCATAAATACATTGAGAAGTCATTACAACTGATATTTCTGATTCTATTATTTTTTCTATGCTAGATAACAAAGATTTTTCTCCAAAAGTATTTACATGCCCTAAGCCAGTTCCTTCAACCACGAAGCCTCTATAGTTTTTCTTCAGATAGTAATCGAATATTTCTGGATCCAGGCCAGGATATACTTTTATTAGTGCAACTTTGGTTTCAATTTTATCATCGACTACAACCTTTTTATCATTTCTTCTTCTATAATCATCGTTTGTTATTTCAATGTGTCTATCTTTCCAAAATATTTTTGCTATTGGTAATTCATTTATAGGTCTGAAAGCATCTCTTCTACTCGTATGCATTTTTCTTGATTTAGTTCCTCTTATTGCTAAACAATAATCATCGCCCATAGTACCATGCATAACTGTACATACTTCTGCAACATTAGAATTCACAACAAAATTAGCAGCACATGCAACATTCATAACTGTGTCAGAAGAACCTCTATCACTAGATCTTTGTGCGCCGACTAAAGCAACAGGTACAGGTAAATTTTTTAACATAAAACTCAGAGCAGCAGAAGTATAATGGAGTGTATCAGTGCCATGAGTGATTACAATACCTTTAACTCCAGAATTAATTTCTTTTGCAGTAGCATTTGCAATTTCTAACCAGTTGTTAGGTTGCATATCTTCGCTATTAATTTTCATAATTTCGCTGGCTTTTATGTTGGCTATTTTTTTCAGTTCGGGTATTTGTATCACTATATCATCCGGAGAAAATGAAGCATAAACACCTCCAGTCCTATAATCGATTTTACTGGCAATAGTACCACCTGTGCCAACCATAGAAATAGTGGACAATTTTTTATCGAAGATTAATTTTTTTGATGGTTCTATTTTTTTCTTTATAATTAACCATTCTTTTTTTATTTTGTTTATTTTCATTCTCTTTTCGAATTTTATGCCTATATTGTAACCATTGTCTAATTTTAGAACAATGGAATCAAGATCGCCCATTTCTATTCTGGGCATCATTATTCCTTCAAAGGGGGTTTTATCTTTAATTATCTGAATTCTATCCCCAACTTCTATTTTGAATTTATCCAATACTTTTTGCACCTGTTTAGAATACATCTTATCACTAATTATTTCGCATTTTAACTATTATATTTTCTTAAATATTTTCTTAAGAATTAGATCCTCAATTTTTTTCTCTTCCAACTTCTTCTAGTTATAGAAACTCTTCTGTTTTTTGCCCTTTTTAGACCGAATTTTTTTATATCTACCCATCTAGGAGCAAGTCTAATTTTTCCAGCTTTTATTTGCCTTAATTTTCTGCTAAGTATCTTTCTTCCCATAAAATCATAGCAACTTTCTAAGTTCTTTTGTTTTTGTAATAGCTAAATCAATCATTTTTTCTATATCTTCGATCGATAAACTATCTCCGCTTTTTTGCATGGCACATATATTGTTATTTTCCATGACAGCTACAGTCAATTTGGATTCTAAAACTTCCTCTTCTTCTTTTGTCGGGTCGATTAAAAGTTTACCTAGAACTTTACCGACTGTAACCGTGATTGGTTTATGTAACATTGGTAATTTCTTTTCATAATCTTCTCTAATAATCTTTTCATCTTTTATCTTTGGAATCTGGGTTTTCAATAAGGCCGCGATAGCAGCAAGAGCAGAAGCATCGATTAAATTGCCGTCATGATTAATCATGTGAATGTCGACAAAAACTTCCCATGCTTTTTCTCCTTCTTTTAAACATAATTTTTCTAAATCTATCGATTCTGATTCTCTTATACCTCTATCGACAACTCTGGCCAATTCAGTTGCATCTTCTCCAGGAGGACCTGATTCAAAATCGGGTGATGCAATTGGTGAAAATTCTGCCCCTGTTTTTAAAACACCCATATTTGGCATGTCGGGGAATGGTTTAGAAATTTCTGTTTTGATACCGACTATAACATCTGTTTTTCCAATTTTAATTCTAGCCGAACCTTCAGCTTTTTTTATAAAATTTGTTTTGATTTCAATCTTTCTAAATTCATCCAACTTTCTGCCATCTAATCTTTCATTTTTTTCTAATAATCTCAATATATATTCAGATCTCATTTAACTCACTTCTTCATATTTCTCCTTCAATATTTTTTTCTGTTTTTCATAGATTACTTGACCAGCTTTTAAAACATTTTTGATGATTTCCTTTATTTCCTTTGGCGTTAATTCGCCATCCATCTGCAGAAGTGTTATTTGTTTCTTTCTCGGCATGAAAGCAACTGGCATATCTGCATCAGAATAATTATCCTCTCTGCCACATAAATCTAATATAAGAGTATCATTAATCTTACCACCTGAAACAGCAACTACCAAATCTTTCATCGGCACACCTGCATCAGCTAAAGCCAAGGAAGCAGCATTTATTCCAGTTACTCTTGTCGATCCGTCCGCTTCTATTACTTCTATGTAAACACCAACACCCGTCTCCGGATAATCTCTTAAAAATAATGCTGGTTCTAAAGCAAGTCTAGTAACTTTTGATATTTCTACAGATCTTCTTGACGTACCAGGGGATGCTCTTTCATCAACTGAAAATGGTGCCATATTATATCTGCATCGTAATACAGCTGTGTCAGGGTTTTGTAAATGTTTGGGGAAAAGTTCTCTAGGGCCATAAACAGCTGCTATAGCAGTAGTATTACCAAAACTTACTTGCGCAGAACCATTGGCGTTTGGTATTACCCCAACTTTCATTTCTATTTTTCTTAATTCATCTGGTTTTCTACCATCCAATCTTTTTCCTTTAATGATGAATTTCTCGTCAGTTTTCATTCCCATATCAATCACTCAACAATTTTGTTATTTCATCAGTTAGACCAATGATGTGTGATTTTTCTTCTATAGTTTTAATAGCTTTGATTGCTTTGTCAACATTTTCTCCTGAAATCCAAACAACACCATTTTGACCAACTCTTATTATTGTACCTGTCTTTTCTTTTATGATGTTAATCATACTTCCCTCTTTTCCTATGAGTCTGGGCACTTTACTAGGAGTTATTTTAATCGTTACTCCACCTTTTAATTTTCTTGCAATTGGATCTCTCATGGTTATTTGTACGTCCCCTCTTTTTGTATCAACAATCTTAGCATATATCATGTCCCCTACATCGAAAAATCTACTTATGTTGGTTTTTTTAATATCTACGAATTCATCAACACCTTCAGCAACTGAAAGGAATCCTTGCCAAGGAGAATTGATATCAACAATCCAACCAAATTTTTCTACATCAGTTACAAAACCAATAACTTTGTCATCTGACCTAGGAATATAAACGCCTGAAAGAGGTACTACACTTAAAAAATTGCCTTTATTTAATATGCCAACAAATTTTGATATGATTTTTCCATCTTCTTCAAAAGTTCCATAACCAGATCTGTCCGTTTTTGTGTCCCCAATATCTTCACCAGGAATTACTATATCTCTTATTTTATCCATCATAAATCAACTCTTTTTATTATTTCAGATTTAAAGTTTCCTTTTGTCAAATCACCTATTTTTTTAAAAAATTCGTCTTGAGCACCTGCTGGCATCTCGATAGTCGCTTGTAATGATCCGTCATTCAGCCAATTTTCTGCAAATTTTCCAGTCATTCTTTTAAGTTCTGAATATACCCTCCCTGTTATTTGAGGAGGTATCTCAATTCTTACAATTAACTTTTGGAATTTTATAGGTAGTAAAGGTTTTATACTTTCAACTATTTTATTAACTTGCATTTCTGCGTCTATAAGCGGATCAACTTGAACTTTTGCAATTTTCATCGCATTCAATATTCTTTGAGGTGGATGTGGTGTATTGGTCTGTGGGTTTATTGCACGTCTTGCAATGATATTTGCAATTTCATTAGTTTTATCTTCTGTAAATTTTCTTTTTTGTTCAGTTGTAAATTGCAATTCGCCTTCTTTGATAATTTTTTGAGCTATTTGGAATGTATCAACAGTTCCAAAATTGGTTTGCAGTTCATTGCTTGGAATAGCATCACCCTTTCTAACATCATAATATATGCCAGGGTATGCTAAAACATCATCTAAACTAATTTCTTTTCCTTTTTTCATTTCCAAAGCTTTATTTGGGTCGACCAGGACTTCAAACCATTTGCCACTTTTTTTTAGTTTACAGACGACTGCTTTATCTATATCAACCATAACGAATTCACAAAAGTTTTCTAATTTGATCTTCACTAAGTCTTTGGAATTTTTTATCCTTAACTCTTATTATTGCAATTTCCAAGGATTTCACTACATCGCTTACTTTTTCGCATTTCTTTATTACTTCTATGATTAACTTTAGTGCAACTTTTTCATCTAAATTGTCTTTATATTTATCACTGAACATTTTATTTGCTATTGTCGCACCTCTACCTATAGCATAAGCTTTCCATTCATAAAGCATTCCCGAAGGATCTGCTTCTATAATATGTGGTCCGGCATCTACACCGCCAACTAGGAAAGATACACCATATGGTCTTAAACCGGCATAAAGTGTAGAAAATTGCATCCTATCCCCTAAAACTTTAGCTAAAGACCATATATCTATAGGCTCTTCATAAGTTATTCTATTTATTTGTGCCTTTACCATAAGTTGATTTACTAAAGTCCTAGCATCTGCTAATAAACCTGCAGCAACTGCTCCAATATGATCGTCTATTTCAAATAATTTTTCAATTGTATTTGAAACCACTAGTTTCATTACCTGTTTTACAGTTGCAAGTATTACACCATCTTTGAATACTAAACCGATAGATGTAGTACCTTTTTTTACTGCTTCTTTTGCGTATTCTACTTGAAATAATCGCCCATCTGGTGAAAAGACTGCTATCGTACGGTCATAACCCATATATTCTGGTAATATAGCGGACATATCATCACCTCATAAATTTACCTTTTATACTTTTTATAGTTCCTGAGATTTTTAATATTTTAAAAGTTATTCGATTATCGCCTAAACGGTCAATTAGACCTAAACTAGCAGCAACAACTTGAACAGATTTGTGATTACACCTTAAAATACCTATCTGATTTTTCTGATCCCAACAATCTTTTAACAAGAAAAAAGAAGTTTTAGAAACGCCATACTCTCCTAAGAAATCTAACATCGTGTTCCAAATAGCGGATTCTAAATCTGAGTAAGAAAATTCTTCTCCTTCTTCTGAAATTATTTGAAATATCACGTACCTATATTTTTCTCTCATCGTAGGCAATAAAATTTTCAATTTTTTTTGCTTCATTCGATCACTTTAACTCCAGGCCTAATCCATTTACTGTCATGCCTTTCTTTAATCATTTTTATGATTTTTTCGGGGGTTTCTGATAAGGCTTTTTTTGCTTCATTCAGATCTAGACCTAATATACAACCCATTGATAAAAGAATTTTTGGATCTTTTAACTGCCAATATGAGACTGCACCAGAACAAATTATAATTGGTACTCTGAATTTTTTGCATAATTTTACGTTTTCACTTATGTTGTGCATTATCATTGACCTTCTGTTTTTTGATGATAAAAGAATCTCTCTAAAATTTATTTCAATGGCGACTTTATTAGAAGAAGATAATCTTGCCATCACATGATTAAATCCATGGTCTTTTCTATTAAATTCAGGATGTGTTAGAATATCTACTTCCTTTGCTTGGACCGCCTTTCTATTCAAATCAATATCAGAACCCTGAACCAACAAAATGTCATAATCTCTTCTCATATCAATTAGTCTATTTAGTTCTTCTGGATTTTTTGCCTCTAAACCAATAAAAATTTCTAAATTAGTCTCCTTAGATATCTTAGAAATTTTTTCTTTCAAATGAGAAATTTGCGATCTATCCTTAAAATATTGTACAAAGCATATTCCCTTAAATCCTAAAAATTTTGCTCTTTGCGCAATTTCCTCTACTGTGCTCTCCCCCTCAGAGAAAGAAGAATGTATATGAAAGTCATAAAAATTCATTTAACTCACAATAAAATTTAGGATTCAAATTTATTATTACTATTTTTAAGCTTACGTGAGACCTCTAAAAACTCTTCTTTTATGTTGTTTTTTTGTTATCCAATTAATGTTTTTATCTCTCTTTATTTCTGGTCTTTCTGGGTCAACCATTATTACTTCAAACCATTTGTAACGACCATCCATTCCAACGTAATAACTCCCAAGAACTTCTAGGTTAGTATATTTCTTCGCAGATCTCATTTCAGCAACCCAATTTAGAGGTTTGCTCAATGTGAATTTTACAAGACCGGATTTGGATGGTTTTCTTCCTCTTCTACCATACAAAGGCCTTCTTCTACCCCCCCTGCCAACTTTTGTTCTTACTATAATAAATCCTTTTTTTGCTTTATAACCGATAGATCTGGCTTTATCCAATCTTGTGGGTTTATCCAATTTTTTTATTACAGGTTCCCTTCTCCACTTGATTAAGTTTTCTTTAATTAATTTTTTCATATTAGCATCAGGCCTCTTTTTTGACATTTTTAAGTATTGATAAAAACCATTTGACAAAATTTTCACCGATATGTACTTAAACACATACTACGCTAAATTTAAATAAATATTTTGGTTAATATCAAATTAGGTGGTGAAATAATGCATCCGCTAGTTAAACTGATAATTGGAGTTATATTGTTAGTATTACCACTCGGATTGTATGCATATGAGTTAATGAATCCAGGTGCATCGATATACGGCGACATCAATTTGGTAAGATCTTTGTATATAGTATTGCAAGGAATAATACCACCATTCTTAATTGTAATGGGGCTTTTCATAATATGGCTAGAGTTAGACGAGTGGAGAATTGAGAAGGAACTTAAAAGCGAAGAAAAGAAAGAGAAAAAGAAAACTAAAACTGAGAAGAGTGAGTAAATAAGGCTACTCATCCTTTTATTTTTCTAAGAACATATTTATTGATTATATGGGAGTTCAGATATCTGGAATAATCCCGAGAACAGAAATTGAAATAGAAAATTTAACCGGTAAAAAAATAGCCATAGATGCATATAATACACTTTTTCAATTTCTTTCTATAATAAGACAAAAAGATACGGGAGAGCCTTTGAGAGATGGTCAGGGTAGAATTACTTCTCATCTTTCTGGACTATTTTATAGAACACTAAAATTGATGGAAGTTGATATCAGACCTGTATTTGTTTACGATGGCGAGCCACCTGAATTTAAGAAAAAAACTATTGAAGAAAGACAAACTATAAGAGAAGAGGCTAAGAAAAAATGGGAACAGGCAGTAAAAGAGGGAAGAAAAGAAGATATAATGGTTTATGCGCAAGGTGCACTTAGGTTAACTGACGATATGGTGATTGAAAGTAAAAAATTACTTGATGCTATGGGAGTTCCCTGGATAAATGCTGTTTCAGAAGGTGAAGCTCAGTGCGCTTTCATGTGTAAAAAAGGTGACACAGATTATGCTGCTTCTCAAGATTATGATGCTTTATTGTTTTCATCGCCACGATTGGTTAGAAATTTATCGATAACGGGAAAAAGAAAATTACCTAGGCAAGAGTTATACATAGGGATCAAACCTGAATTAATTTATTTGGATCAAGTACTATCTACACTTGGGATGACACAAGAGCAATTAATAGTTTTAGGTATATTGGTTGGTACCGATTATAATCCTGGTGGTGTAAAGGGAGTTGGACCAAAAACAGCACTAAAGATCATAAGAGAACATAAAACTTTGGATAATATTCTAAAAAATGTTGAATACAAATCTGATGTTGACGCCCACAAAATTTATGATTTTTTCTTAAATGCACCGGTATTAAAAAAATATAAAATAGAATGGAAAGAACCTGACAAAAATAAAATAATGAAATTAATGGTAGAAGATCATGATTTTTTTGAAGAAAGAATTTCAAATGCTATAGATAAAATAATTGAAAAAAGAAAGGAGGGTACTCAACTTCGACTTGAAGATTGGTTTAAGAAATAATTATTTTTTAATGAGTTTCTCGAGAAATGATAAAACTCTTGTTTGTTTATGCTCAGCAACTATAGTTTCCACGGTAGCCCACGTATGTCTTATATAATTTGGCAATTTCCCTTTGTTTTCTATAACAAGTTTTTTTATAAATTCTATAGTTCTAGCATCATGTGGATACCCAACACCAAAATCATAACCAACTTTTTTCTTTAATTCCTCTATATCTTCATCTCTGCTAACCTTTGCTATTATCGACGCGGCAGAAACTATCGGATATGTTTCGTCTGCATAATTTTCACAAACTAATTCAACGTCTTTTTTTTCCAATTTTGAAAAGAGAAAATCACTGAATTTAGTCGTGTTATAAGAAGGTGTGTCAATTATAGCTTTATCTGGCTCAATTAAATTTATTATTTCAGCCATTTTCAATGCTTCTATTTTATTTAAGTTGACACCCATCTTTCTGTTAGAATCTATTTTGCATGGCTGAACTTTCATTACAACTACGCTATCGGCAATTTTCTCTATTCTTGGTGCTAAATATAATCTTTTTTTTGGAGTGAGTTGTTTTGAATCTTTTACTCCAAGTTTTTTCAACCTATTCTCACGCTTTTCATCCACAAACAAACCACAAATAACAAGAGGGCCTAATACTGCTCCTCTACCGGCCTCATCGATTCCTAAAATTTTAATAAAACCCACCTTCAGTTGATTTTTTTACAGTACCTATTATCGGTATTTTTCTATTACATTTTTGACAAGTATTATTTTTCGTTAAATTAGAATTTAAAATGCTGAATCCGTATCTCTCTATCAACAGTTCTCTACAATCAGGACAATATGTATTTTCTTGGTATCCAGGAATATTACCGATATAAATGAAATTCAGTTCATTATTTTTACCAATTTGCCATGCTTTTTCAAGTGTTTTTACAGGTGTCGGAGGAGCAGTGAATTTATAACAAGGGTAATAACCTGATACATGCCATGGGACTTCATCGCCAACTTCATCATGAATTCTCTTCGCTATGCTGTTCAAACTTTTATCATCATCATTAACTTTTGGTATAACTAATGTAGTAATCTCTACCCATGCCTTCTTCTTTTTAGCAGCAACTATGTTTTGCCAAACAAAATCAACATCTGCTCCACAATATTTTTTTACAGCCTCCTTACCCCCCTTTATATCTATGTTAAAAGCATCACAACCATTTTTTATCAAGACTTCTAAAGATTCTGGTGAAAAATAACCATTAGTAACGAATGTGTTATAGAGTTTCTTTTTTTTAGCTAACTTAAAAACATCTATAGAAAATTCCAAAAAAGTCGTTGGCTCACTATAGCTCATTGATGTTCCATTACATCTATTATTCAGAGCTAACTGAATGAATTGTTTTGGTGTAAATATTGTAGAAAGTTTTGATTTAGGCTCAACTTTGCTTATACCATAATTTTGACACCAAGGGCATACAAAAGTACATGACCAGCTGCCCATTGTCAAAGTTCTGCTTCCAGGCCAAAAATGAAAGAATGGTTTTTTTTCTATTGGGTCGATACCAATAGAAGATGCAAGACCGTATTCTAATGTATAAAGTTTGCCTTTAATGTTTTTTCTTGTTTTACAAAAACCAACACTATCTGATGGGATGACACATTGCCTTCTGCAAATTTTGCATACTACTTTTTTGCCAGCTATTTTTTCATAGAGAAGTGATTCTTTAACAGTCTGATCGGTTTCCATCGAGTCACTTATTTAATTTATTCCCAATTATAAATTATGATGGACTTAGAACAAATAAAAGATAGAGTTTCTCAGGGAGAACTTATAGAAAAGATTATTGAAGGAATTGATTGGAAAGAATTTGAAAAAGTAGTTGGAGATATATTGAGAGCACATGAGTTTAATATCTACAATTCTTTCAGATTCAAGACCAAAAAAAATTATGAAATAGATGTTATTGGTGTGAAACAAAATATTATTTTATGTATAGATTGTAAAAGATGGAAAGGTGGTAGATACAAAAATTCTGGTTTGAAAAATGCAATCTCAAAACAAAAAAAACGTGTTTCAGAATTTATAAAATTTTTAAAAAAGAATCCTAATGGGAAAAAATTCTTTGGAGTAGAAATAAAAAAAATGAAACTAATTCCATTCATAGTAACATGGCTGGAAGAAGACCTTAAAATGTATGATAATGTAGTAGTTGTACCAGTTTGGAAGTTGAATGAATTTTTACTTAATATAAATGAATACACTTGAATAATCCTTTTTAAATACTTAATAAAAATAATAATATCACTTAATCTAGAGGGAAGATTAATGAGCAGATTTAACATTAAAATTGAAAATATTGTCGCTTCTGCGTCACTGGGTGTTAGGATACCATTAGAAAAAATTGTTGAACATTTAGAAGGAACTGAATATGAACCTGAACAATTTCCTGGGTTAGTTTATCGTTTAAAAGATCCAAAGGCTGCAGCACTAATATTCTCATCTGGCAAAATTGTGTGCACTGGTGCAAGAAGTATTTCTGATGTGAGAAGAGTTGTAAAAAAAGTTGCAGATATGATTAAGGCTGCAAAAATTGGTGAACCAAAAAAATATTCCATTCAGATTGAGAATATTGTTGCTTCTGTAAAATTAGAATATAAATTAAATTTGGATAAGATTGCATTCGAATTGGAAAATTCTGAATATGCGCCTGAACAATTTCCTGGATTAGTTTATAGAATGAAAACACCAAAAGTTGTATTTTTACTGTTCAGTTCTGGAAAGGTTGTATGTACTGGTGTTAGAAAAGTTGAGGATATAGAATCCGCTGTTGGGACTATTACGAAAAAATTAAAAGGTATAGATGCTCTTACTAAATAAGATTTATGGAAAAAGATGATATCATAGAAGAATTTTCGGAATTCCTTAGAGATAATTACTATAAGGACTTGGCTTTAGCTGTAACAGAAGGTAAAAAAGCAATTGAGATTGATTTTTCTTTAATAGATAAATTTAATCCGGAAATTGCTGATCAAATTCTTGAAAATCCGGAAGAGTTTATTGAATTGTTTGAAAAATCTACAGAAGAAATTGATTTACCAAAAAAAGAAAAAATTCATTTAAGGTTCAAAAATATTCCTGTCAGTAATTGCATAAGAATTAGAAATATTAGATCGAAACATATGGGGAAACTTCTTTGTGTAGATGGAATCGTTAAAAGAGCTTCTGAAGTAAGACCTGAAGTCTCTGAAATAGTTTTTGAATGTCCTGATTGTGGAAAGAAAATAAATATGATACAAATTGGAGAAGATAAGACAATAAAAATACCAACTCGATGCGGTAGTTGTGGTTGTAAAAGAGGTTTCATGCAAGTAGATCAAAAACTTTATGATGCTAGATGGATTGCAATAGAAGAACCATTCGAAATAACTACAGGTGAAAAACCATCTGAAATAATGATTTATCTAAAAAAGGATTTGACTTCAATTAAGATGAGAAATAAAACCGACCCAGGAAATAGAATAAAAGTTATAGGTGTGTTAAAAGAAATTCCAAAAAGGACTGAAAGGGGTAAAAAAACTAGACAAATGGATATATTGCTCGATGCCAATAACATTGAAGCTGTGGAAGTGGAATGGGAAGAATTAGAAATGAATCAAGAAATTGAGAAAAAAATAAAAAAATTAGCAAAAGACCCACATATTTTTGAAAAACTGATTGGTTCACTTGCACCTTCTATGTTTGATTTGGAAGATGTTAAAATGGCTATTATATTCCAATTATTTGGTGGTGAACCAAAGTTTTTGGGGGATGGGACAAAAATACGAGGTAATATTCATATTTTATTGATCGGTGATCCGGCCGCTGGGAAAAGTCAATTGATGCAACTAACTTCTAAACTAATTCCTAGAGGTAGATATGTTAGTGGAACTGGTGTGACTGGACCTGGGTTAACTGCTACTGTAGTTAGAGATGAACAATTTTTGGGTGGTTGGGTTCTAGAAGCCGGAGCAGTTGTAATGTGTAATAGAAGTATTTGCGCTATAGATGAATTCTCAAAAGTAGCCCCACAAGACAGAGTTGCTCTTCAAGAAGCAATGTCGGTAGAAACTGTATCTATAGCAAAAGCATCTATAGTTGCAACATTACCGGCACAAACTGCTATACTTGCAGGTGGTAATCCGAAATTAGGTAGGTTTGATCCTTACATACCGATAAGAGAACAGATAGATCTTGATGATGTTCTATTGAGTAGATTCGATTTAAAATTTGCATTAAGGGATATTCCAAACCCGGAATTTGATGCTCAGATGGCAGATCATATATTGAAAATGAGACATTTCAAAGAAGTAGAAGTAAAACCGATGATAGATTATGATCTACTCATAAAATATGTATCTTATGCTAGAAACTATGTTCATCCAATTTTAACAAAAGAGGCTGGGGAAAGATTAAAAGAATTTTATTTGAAAATGAGGGCAATGTCAGGTGGTGAATCGGCCGTTTCTATAACATTGAGACAGTACGAATCATTGATAAGATTAGCGGAATCATCAGCAAAAATTAGGCTAAGTAATGAGGTGACTATTGAAGATGCAGAAAGATCTATAAAATTGATGAGTACTACACTGAGACAGTTTGGTTTTGATTATGAAACAGGCGCAATAGATATAGATCGAGCAGAAGGTACTATGACAAGCACTCAAAGAAGTAAGATAAGAATAGTTCTTGATATAATAGATGAATTGACAAATGCTGTAGGAAAAGTTATACCGACGGAAGAGATTATGAAAAGAGCAAAAGATGAAGGCGTAGAAGGTGCCGATGATATTCTGAAAAGAATGAAAAGAGAAGGACTAATTTTCGAGCCTAGACCTGATTTTGTGCAGAAAACTTAATAGTTATATTTTAGTTCTTATTATGTCATATAAGGAGTATGGCAACATTAAGACAGACTGCTATCAAAACGAGGGCTTCTGACATAGTTAATGGCAAATTTATAAGAAAAGAAGGTTTAGAACCTAGTTATGTTTTGACAAACCTGGGTCAAAGGATATCGAGAATTGATTTAGTTGGTGTGATAATAGACAAATTTATGAGTGAAGAAGGAAATTATTCTAGCATAACTATAGATGACGATTCTGAGTCTATAAGAGTCAAGGCATTCAAAGAGAATGTGAATATTTTTAATAAACTTGAATTGGGGAATTTAGTATTAGTTATAGGCAAAGTTAGGGAGTATTCGAATGAAATTTACATAATACCTGATATGGTAAAAAAAATAACAAATTCAAATTATGAAATACTTCATAGAATTGAAGTACTAAAACAAATTTTAGAGCAAAAGAAAATGATTGAAGAAATTAAGAAAATTAAAGATAAGTTTAGTGATTTAGAAGAAATGAAAAAGCATGTCGAAAAAGAAATGGGGATTGATAGCGATATTATAGAAGGGGCAATAGAAATTATGGATACCGGAAAGAGTGATAATGAAAATTATAAATTATTAGTCATGAAAGTTATGGATAAATTAGACACTGGGGATGGTGTTGAATTCAAGAAGTTATTAGAAGGAACAAAATTAAAAGAAAATGTTTTTGAAGGAGTTATAAATGAATTGTTATCAGATGGTACTTTGTATGAACCTAAACCAGGTATATTGAAGAGGGTCTAGTATGAAAAGTTATGAAGAAATGTTAAAAGAAGCGGAAGAAAAAATATCAAGAAAAGAAATTAATGAGAAGAGGCTAGAAGTTCCAAAACCACAGATAACAATTCAAGGCACTAGGACATTCATAGCTAATTTTACAGAAATAACTGATACTATCAGAAGGGACCCAAAGCATCTATCCAAATTTTTGTTTCGCGAACTCGCAAAACCCGGTTATTTTGATGGCACAAGACTAATTCTTCAGGGAGTTGTAATGAGGGACTTAGTTGAAAAAAAGATAGAATCTTACATTAAAGAATTTCTTTATTGCAAGGAATGCAATCGACCTGACACACACTTCGAAAAAGGTGATAGAATAATTTTCTTAAAATGTGAAGCTTGTGGCGCAAGATATGCTATAAGGCGTGTTTAATAATTTAAAAAACTTAAAAATACTAATTATTTTCATAATCTAGAGGTGATTTTTTGACCGAAAATGCAGAAAAAAAGAATATCGAAGTGATAGAAAGTTTACCGTTGCCTGTTGCTCCAATAGTAAGATTAATGAAGAAAAATCTCGACAAAGACAAACTGGTTAAGAAGGATGTAAAAGTTGGTATGAACAATTGGTTGGCAGAGCTTTGTGAGAAAGTATCTAAAAAAATGAACGAGAAACCTTACACAACTGTTGACATGGCAGCGTTCAAAGAGGCAATTCAATCATACGAAGATCTGGAAGAAATGGAAAGAGAAAAGGAAAGAATAAAAATAAGTCTAGAAAAAATTAAGCAGGATTGCGATTCTTTGATTAGGGATCTGGACAGAAAATTTAAAACTTAAATTCTCTTTGAATTGTGTTTGAATGTTTTGGTCTAAAACTTTTACGGAAAATGGGCAATTAGTAGTTGCTATTTGCGACGAGGATTTGTTAGGAAAGAGAATTGGTAGTAAGTTTAAAGTTGAAATAAAAGAGAGCTTCTATAAAGGAGAAAAAATTGATGAAAAAAAAGCTATAGATTTAATGGGAAAAGCTTATATATGTAATTTAATGGGAAAAAATATAGTTGAATTGGCCTTAGAAAAAAAGTTTATTTCAAAAGAAAATATAATTCAAATCAATGGAGTCTCACATGCGCAATTTATCAAATAAAAAAGCACAATTTTTCATCCTCACGACTGTTGTAATCGTTGGTGTGTTCTACACACTTAGCAGGTACATCAATCAATATGCCTTTGTTGATACATCACGATCAGCTATTGGAAGTGAAACGTTCTTTCTTGATAACATAAAAGATAAAACAATAAAAACAGTAGAAATTAGTTCACCAACTGAATTAAGCCAAAATCTGGGAATTTATAAAAATTTTGTAGAAAGAATGGCCAGTGATAAGGGTTATAGTTTTGTTTTTAGCTATGTTATAGGCTCTAACGCAGTTAATGTTACAATGGTATTGATATCCGAAAGGATGAATTTGAAATCTACTTTTACCGTCTTAAGGCCTTGAAAAAAGGTAAAAATTCTTCCCTTATTTTTTTTGTTGAACAATGCAAACTCTTAGAAAGTTCCAGTAGTTTTTCTTTTTCTTCTTTTCTCTCTAATTTAGTGCTACCTAAAAATGCAATTTTACCAGGATACCTATACCTAGAAAATTTTCTATACATTTCATTCTTAGAGACAGCAACGCCAGCTGTCATCAAATCTATCATATATTTTTTATACTTCCATTCTTGTCTGATGCTTATTCTATTTCTAAATAAATCAGCTCTAGATAACATGTCATATGCCTTAGCAATTTCCTCTGACTTTTCATATTCGTTAGGAATATTCTCTTCTATCCACCAAAATATTTCATCTGGATCTTTGTTAGTGCTTTGAACAGATAATTTCGCAGATAAACATGTTTTTGTTTTAAAAATAATTTTTAGTACATCAAATATATTGATTTCCCTTTCTCTAGAACCGAGAGATTCCAAGTCATCTAATTTTATTTCCTTTTTCTCTCTCGATAATGTTTCTAAATCATTTATTGCAGACCTCAAATCCCCTTCTGAACGTTTTGCTATTTGTCTCAAAACCTCTTTATCGCAGTTCAAACCTTCTTTTTGGCAAATGTATTCAAGTCTTTTAACAACATCCCAAAAGTATACTTTAGTAAATTGCACCATGAAACTATATGAACGTAAGGAACGTAATTTCGGACTATAAGGATCATTAGTTGTTAAAACTATCGGATATTGAGATTCTTTTATAATTTTTATTAATTCGCTGACACCGCCTTTGTCTTCCATCCCAGAAAGTCCATCGATTTCATCTATTAAAAATAATTTACTTTTTTTAAAAAGAGATCTTTGCTTCATAGATTGACCTATAATTTCATGTATTTGTAATGCAGATCTATAATCAGATGCATTAAGCTCCATTATTTCAAGGTTCTTTTCCTTACCTAACGCTAAAGCTAAACAAGTTTTTCCGACCCCTGCATGACCATAAAACATGGCAGCTTTTTTGCCAGGTTTCCATGCTCTGTACCAAGTTAGAAATTGATCTATTGCCTTTTTTTGGCCGACAACTTCAGTTACTTTATTAGGATTATACTTTTCTGTCCAAGGCATAATACCACTTAATTATTTTTTATTGAAAGGGGGGAATTGCGCAAGTAGTGCCTCGAGTTGAATTACAGGAGATCCTCCTTCACTAATTCTAAAATCATATTCACCCGTTCTGTCGACTAGTTTAATTTTATTTTCCTCAGAAATGTCCAAATCATAAATTTGCTTGTGAATTTCTTTTATGATATCCTCACCAGCTAGTCCTTGTTTAAAAATCATGTCGTGAAGTTTTTTTCTTGCTTCCGTGAAGTTTCCTTTTAATGCATCTTCTAGCATTTCTCTAATATCTTTTGGCTTTGCTTGTGAAGCGACTTCGTAAATTAAATCGGCATTTATTTTTTTATCAATCGCCGAAGAAGATTGTAATAAATTGGCAACTTTTCTCAAATCCCCCTCAGATAGTTCTACCAAAGCTTTTATTCCACTTTCATCAATTTTTAATTTCTCATTCTTTACAACCCTGTCGATATATTCGACTATATCTTTTTCAGATAAAGACTTGAATCTAAAAACAGCACACCTGCTTTGAATCGGATCAATAATTTTAGAAGAATAATTGCAAATTAGGATAAAACGCGCGGTTTGCGTAAAGTTTTCCATGGTTCTTCTTAGAGCTTGTTGAGCCTCGGGTGTTAATGCATCTGCTTCATCAAGTATAATCAACTTAAATGAAACGTTTCCAATAGATTTCATTCTTGCAAAATCTTTTATTTTTCCACGGACTATGTTTATCCCTCTTTCATCTGATGCATTCAATTCAAGAGTATTTTGCCTCCATACACTCCCATAAAGATCATTTGCTAAAGCCACGCCAGAGGCAGTCTTGCCTACACCAGCACTACCAGCGAATAAGCAATTTGGAATATTTTTTTCTTTAACGAAAGCTCTTAATCTTTCAATAACATGCTTCTGATTTATTATGTCTTTTAGTGATCTTGGTCGATATTTCTCGGCCCATACTTGGAATTCTATCATATCATCACTCTATTATCCTTACAATTACAGTAATTTATCATTTTATACTTTAAAATTGTTAAAAGAGAGATTTCATATTAAATTAAGTGAAAATTATGAGAATTGCTATATCCGGAACTCCGTGCACTGGTAAGACCGAGGTATCAAAACTTCTGTCGAAAAAACTTAACTACCAGTTAATTTCGATAAATGAATTTGCAGAAGAACTTGATGCTTTCGTTGGTTATGATAAAAAAATGGAATCCAGAATTCTTGATTTAGATAAATTAAAAAAAGAAATGAAAAAAAATAAGGGTGATTTCATTCTGGAAGGACATACTTCTCATCTGTTTCCTATGGATTTAGTCATTGTTTTGAGGTGTAATCCTGAAATACTAAAGAAAAGACTAGAAAAAAGATATCCTAACAATAAATTGAAAGTTCAGGAAAATTTAGAGGTTGAAATACTTGGTGTGATAACTTCTGAAGCTGTAGCGAATAATAAAAAAGTCTATGAAATAGATACTTCTAATAAAAGTGTAGAAAAATCTGTTGATGATGTCTCAAATATTTTAAAAGGAAAAACAAAAAGTTTTCAAGTTGGGAAAATTAGTTGGCTAGAAAAATATTATGATTTGATTGAGTTGGGTTGTTAGTAAAAGATACTTAAATCAGATATATTTTTATTCTAAAAAAGTATAAATTTGACAGCTGTCAAGTATAATACAAAATGTGAGTACGCTATGCAAAAACATACAATCGAAAAGATGGGAAAAATAATTTTAACATTAAAAGAAACTGGAGATTGGTTGCATATACGAGAAATAAGTAGGAAAACCAACATTCATCCACAAACAGTATCTAATATTATAGATAAATATCTTTCTCCTGCAATAGAAGTCAGAAATTTAAATGATTATGGCTTAAAGGTAAAATTAGTGAAAATAAAAGATTTAGATGCAAATTTAGAAGGAATTTTAAAATATTTGAAAATAACAGGCAAAGTGAAGTAAATGATATCTCTAGGTATAGAATCGACCGCACATACTTTTGGTATTGGTTTGATTGATGGAAATGGCAAAGTATTATTTGATGGAAAATCTGTATATAAACCGCCCTTAGGTAGTGGAATTCACCCCAGAGAAGCAGCGCAATATCATATAGAAAATGCCGTAAAAACGCTTAAATTGGCCCTAAAAAACTCAAAATTGAGGTTAAAAGATATAGATTTGGTATCATTTTCTCAAGGACCAGGGTTGCCAAATTGCCTGCAAATCGGTGCCAGTCTAGCGAGATATATCAGCCTTAGATATAAAAAGCCGCTAATCGGCGTCAATCACTGCATAGCGCATATAGAAATTGGTAAAATAATGACAAAGTGCAAGGATCCTATAGTTGTTTATTGTTCAGGCGGAAATACCCAAATAATAGCTTATGGAGGCGGAAAATACAGAATATTTGGGGAGACAGAAGATATCCCAATAGGTAATGCATTTGACGTATTAGCAAGAAGTTTAGGTTTGGAGATGCCTGGCGGGCCGAATGTAGAAAAATTAGCTAAAGGGGGCAAATGGATAGATTTGCCATATGTTATAAAAGGTATGGATTTATCTTTTACAGGCATTGTAACCGAGTGTATAAAAAAATATGAAAAGGGTATAAGCATGAAAGATGTGTGTTATAGCTTTCAAGAAACAGTTTTTTCTATGCTAACAGAAGTAACTGAAAGAGCATTGGCTCATACGGATAAATTTGAAGTGTTGTTAACTGGTGGTGTAGCTGCATCGCAGAGATTGTATGAAATGATGAAGACTATGTGTGAAGAACGTGAAGCAACTTGCTACACAGTACCGCAAGCTTATGCTGGGGATAATGGTAGTATGATTGCGTGGGCTGGCTTATTAATGTATAAAAATGGTCATCAAAAAACGAAATTAAGTGATTCTTTCTTCATAAAGGATTGGAGAACTGATGAAGTTAAAGTTACATGGTTGTGAAATGGATGAAAACCAAAATAGTTAAAATAGATAACATTTTGCCAGACAATAAAACCATAGAAGAAGCAGTAAAAATATTGAAAAGCGGTGGTTTAGTCGTTTATCCGACAGAAACTTCTTATGCCATTGGTGCCGATGCCACGAACGCTAGTGCAATTAAAAAAATATACAAAATAAAGAATCGAGATGAAAAGAAGCCGATCGGAGTAATTTTATCTGATATTAATATGGCTAAGAAATATGGCGAAATAACCCGAAAAACTGAAATTTTGATAAAAAAGTTCATGCCAGGTCCATTGACTGTTATAACAAGAAAGAAAGAAAAAATCCCTGATATACTTAGTAAAAATGAGATTGCATTCAGGATATCTAGTAATAGTGTTGCCTCAAATTTAACAAAGAAACTTAATTTACCTATAACTGCAACCAGCGCAAATAAATCGGGTCAGCCAGCAATTTATGAAATTAGAGAATTAATAGAAAATTTTAAAGATGAAGTTGAAATGGTTATTGATAGTGGGAACTTACCAAGAAATATGTCATCTACTTACTTGGATATGGTAGATGATAAGCTAGAGATAAGGAGAACTGGACCTATATCTAAAGAGAAAATATTAAGAGTAGTTAACAAGTAGTGTAAAATACGGCTTTTCCATCTTTTATTCTTTTGATTTTATTAGAATCCAATAAAGAAGAAAGATATTTACATAAAGTCGGATCAGACACGCCTAGATTATTTATAATATCTTTATATCTAATTTTCTTTTCTTTTTCAATCAAGTTAAGAATTTTATCAGATATTTTGCTTTCTATAAGAGATTTTTCTCGAGGCTGGATTGCTAAATTATTACTTAAGTTATTACTTAACAATTTAGTTAAGTCATTAAGTTCAGCAATTTTTTCTTCTAAAATAGAGATTTTAGAGCTGATGTTTTCTAATTTATCAGTAATTTCTTCGTCTTTATCTTCGTACTCAGATTTGAACCACGTTTTTGATACCATTTCATTTTTGATTTCGGATACATCCCGGTTGATTAATCCAAGTCTTTCTCCCACATCAATTATGTTTGGTACCTTGACCGGCTTTATTCTTGTCTCAAAAATTTTTGTTGGTGTTTCGGTCTTTAGGACTGAAATAGGTTCTGTAAAATCATATTTGCCATTTGTTTTTTCTTCAATAAACATAGATTTCAGAAAAGATCCTAGACCCATAGCATCAATAATATTTACTTAATTTTTACTTAAATAGTTAAGTAAAAGAATTACTTAAGTTAAGTAAAAAATAAACTTAACCTGTAAAAGATTATACCAATTCATTTTCACTTACTATTACAAAATCTCCAATAGATTTCACAGCGCTGAACGGTATTAAATATCTCCCCTTGTCATCACTCTTTAAGTTTAGCTCTTTCATGTGAACCGTAGCACTTTCAATTATTAAATTTAATAGTTCGCCGCTTTCTGTGATGAAATCAACATTGCCGACGATTCCAAATTTTCGACCTGTTTCCTCGCTAATTACAGTTTTTTTAACGATATCTTTTGCTCTTACTCTCGTTTCAATCATCAATTACACCTCTCTTAATTATTAGTCATTTAAGTAATTTATTTTTAACTATTAATTAGGCCTCGGTAAAAATTGTTTTGGCTTTTCTGGATAATGAATAAAAGTAAGTATTTTTCAATTTTTTCCTTTCTACCAAATCATCATTCAAAAGTCTTTTAAGAATATTGTTGATAGAACGTATGGCATTATTTCTGTTTTTATATTCACTTACATCCATCTTATCGATAACAGCAGAAGGTGTTAAGTCTGGATTGTTATTCAATATATCGAGAATTTGTTTTTGTGTATTAGTTATAGAAGATTTGATTTGAACTGATTCAGAAAGTTTTGGTGTTTCTAATGCTTCTTCAACATAACTTTTTGTTATACTAGTTATATTTTTTTCTGCAGCCATTTTAACAAGAATATCACAAACTTTAATTATCTCTCTCGGAAATCCGCCAGTTATTTCAAAAATTTTATCGATTGAATCTGATGTGAATGGTGCAATATCTTTGCCTTCAGCACTATTTATTCTTTTTAAAATAAGGGATTCCGTTTCTGCTCTTGAAAGTGTATTCAAATAAACTTTCGTATTAATTCTCATCCAAAGTGTTGGTAATTTTGTTTCCAATTTATTTTCAAAAACAGGCAAACCAGCGAGTATTATAGATAAATTTGAAATTGAATCAGTAATGGTCCTAATCCATTCTAGTGTATCAAATGATGATTCATGAATTTCATCTATTAATAAAACCAGTTGTTTATCTTTAATTTTTCTCTGAATAAATTGTGAAATGTTGTACATTGTTAGATTTTTGTTTCTTATTTTATCTAAAAAATTATATCCTATAGTTGATTTAAGCAACAACATTAAATCGTCAGATGATTTGGGTGGTTTAGGGATGTAAAATGGGAAGAATTTTTTATAAGCCATTAACTGAGCGCGTAACCACATTAACATAGTGGTTTTTCCGGAACCGGTTGGGCCAATAATCAATGCAAATTTGTGAAAGTTGTGTATATGCGATAAAATTGTATTAGTTTGTCCTGAGTAACCAACCATTAATTCTGGGGTTATAGATAGCGTGAAAGGGTTAGTTGCCCAATTGAACTTCTTATAATACTCATAATCAGTTTGCATTTAATCACGTATACTTCATAAATTCTTCATTTTAAAATAAATAGTTTATTTGAAAACTCGTGAAGTTTATATTACTATTTTATGAAGATTGGGCTATTAAATTTAAGTTTGTAAATGCAATATAAAATTTATGTTACGTCTTTTTGTCTGTGTTTGGATACCAAATGAAATAAAAGAAAAAATTATAAAATTTCAAAATGAGATGAGGGAATTACCAATTGATGCAAATTTTGTTGAAACAGATAATCTTCACATTACGGTAACTTTTTTGGGATATAAAGACTTGAAAGAAGTTGAAAAAATTAAAAGTGGTGTGACAGTTGCATTGAAAGATATGAAAAAATTTAATACGAGAATTAAAGAGTTGAAAGTAATACCAAACGAAAATTATATACGTGTAATTGGAATTAGTATCGAAGACGAAAATAATCTTCTCGCGAATTTAATTAAAAAAGTTGCTAAAGAAATTGGTGGAGATTACTATGAAAAACAAAAAATAACATTATGTCGTGTAAAAAAAATATATGATAAAGCGCCTGTGAAGGATTTCATTAAAAAAAATACGAATATTGAAATTGGTTCGTTTGAAATTGATAGTGTGGTACTAGTTAAAAGTGTTTTAACAAAGCATGGGCCTGTATATGAAACAATTTACAGACATCAATTGATGTAGTTACTCTTCCAGCTCTTTTTTTGTGTAAATTGTTACAGTTTTTGTCTTGTATGTTTTATCAGATTTAGCAGCTACTAAATTTTTTATTTTTTGAGATTCCGCGACATGTGCAATGTTACTGTCTATTGTACCATCTAATGCAACAATTTTAGCTTCATGTAGTCGTTTGTTTTTTTCATCGAATTGATTAAGAGGTATTTTATCTAAAAGTTTCATGTTTTCATCAAAGATGTATGCTGCTCTTGTGCCCAACATCTTATCCAAAACATTGCTCAACTTCTTTTTTATTTTTTTATCCATGTCCTCTTTTATTTGTACAGGAGCCGGCATTTGGTTAACAGGTGTCTTATTACGCAAAGATTTGAATATTTCTTTTTTTGTTAGCTCTTCAACTTCCTTTCCTTCGGGCGCTCTTGCTATATAATCTATTTTTATCAGGCGGTTGAGTTCTTTGAGAATCAAATCCCCCCCTCTGTCACCATCCAAAAAGACTGTTATTGTTTTTTCTCTTGTTATTTCTGTTATTTGTGGTGGAACGCTTGTGCCTCCTACTGCTATAGCATTTTTTATACCGTTTTTAAGCAAATTTATAACGTCTGCTCGGCCTTCTACTATAATTATTTCTTCAGACGTTGGCACATCTAATCCAGATGGGAGTCCTTTGAATTCTATTATCTCTGAAGTTCTAACAGATTCCTTTATTTTTTCTGAAAGTTCTGTAGCCCTGGGCAGTTCTTCATCCATTAATTTAGTCAATATTTCTTTTGCTCTATCGACGACATATTCTCTTTTAACCGATCTTATGTCTTTGACAGCCCTTATTTTTATAGAAGAATCACAAGGTCCAATACGTTCTATTGTTTCTATTGCAGCTGCGATCAATGCTGTTTCAGAACTATCTAAACTTGAAGGAATAAAAATTTTTCCAGTGGTTTTACCGCCGTCATCTTTCAGGTTAACCTCAATTCTACCTATTCGTCCCGTTTGTTGGAGTTCTCTTAGATCCAGTTCTTGGCCAAGTAAACCTTCAGTCTGACCAAATATTGCCCCAATCACGTCGGGTTTTTCTACTACACCATTTGCGGTAAAATCTGCTTCTATTAAATACTTTATAGTTGATTGTGCTAATTTTGCCATGATAAACATCCTCCTTTGATTTTGAAAATTTTATAAGCTCTTCGATTTTAGTTATGCCAAAAAAATTTTTAACTAAACATCTAAGCTTTGGGTTGAATTTTAACTTAAACCTTTCTAAAATTTTACAAATTTTTTTATTTTTCATTTCTCCTTCTTCATCGAAATCTGTCAAAATCACATAATTATATTCATTGTTTAGCTTCTCAGTAAATTTTTCTATGTTTTCACCAGAAATCGTAAAAACATTATTGATTTCAAGTTCATTTAATGCTTTTTGATCATTTTTGCCTTCTACAATTACAGCTGTATCTCTCAGTATATCTAACAATTTCTCCGGGTTGTGAGGAATAAACATAAAATTCAACAATTATCTATGTAGGGATAAGTTATTTAAATGTTATTGTTCTCTGCAATTTTCGCAAACCCATTGATCATCTTCTATAGTAAGGCTTTCAGAATATTCGCCGCAAATTTCGCATAAACCAGAGGTCGAAGTCTCCTTTATTGTAGGCTGATAATATCGCATTTCTAGTCTGTGATTAAGCACATCCAACAATTCTGGCGAAGCCCTTGCGATATCTGTATCTGTTATTATACCAACAATTTCGCCCCCCTCAACCACTGGCATCCTTTTAATCCTATGCTTTTTCATCTTTTCAACAGCAGTAATTACATCATCTGACGGTGAAATAAAAACCAGCGGAGAAGACATTACATCTTTTACTTTTAATTTTTGGGGGTTTAATGCTCGCGCCACAATTTTTTTGTTCAAATCAGTCTCGGTAATTATTCCTATGGGTTTGTTTTTTTTAACTATTATTATTGACCCGACACGGTGTTTAGTCATAATTTTTGATGCAGTTTGGACGCTTTTGTTGTATTCAATTTTAACAACAGGCCTGGTCATGATTTTTTTGACTTGGATACCTATAGCCATTTACCCCACCATATTTCAATTTATGCTAATGTATTTATAATATTTCTTAACATCTACCCATAGATAGTTTGAAGGTGTGTTTTGAATTGAGAGTCGTAGTTATATCTGACATACATGGAGACGTCGAAAATTTATTGTCTTTTTTGGACAAAATGAAAGAACTAGTGCCAGATGTTGTTGTTTGCCCGGGAGACTTTACAGATGTAAACGTTCCGAAAGGATTTTCGCAGGAAGAAATAGCAAAATTAATTATAACCGAACTTAAAACGGTTAAGGTTCCAATTCTGACTGTGCCGGGGAATGTTGACACAAAGGGTGTTATTGACGTGCTTGAAAAAGAAAATGTTTCAATACATGGAAAAGGAAAAATATTGGGGGAATTTGGTTTTTATGGTTATGGCGGCGCAAAAACGCCATTTGAAACAAGCATAGAGCCTTCAGAGGAGGAGTTGAGGTTGGGTTTAACGGGCGCTTGGAAAGATGTTACGCCTACCAAATATAAAATACAGGTAACACACACCCCCCCCGAGGGGACCCGATTGGATCTGATACAAAGTGGTATTCATGTCGGTTCCGGTGCAGTAAGGTCATTCATAGAACTTAACAATCCACTTGTTGCAATTTCAGCGCACATACATGAGGCAAGGAGCATAGATAAATTAAATAACACATTTTTAGTAAATTCCGGTAAATTTCCAGAAGGGTATTTTGGGTTAATTGATATAAAAAACGGGGATGTAGACGCGAAAATTTTAAACATGTTGGAGTGAGACCCCTTTATTTCCTTTAGAAACATATTTAAAATTTAAATAAAAATATAATTAATATAACATTGTTATATAAAATATATATTTAATATAGTTTTCATTGGAAATGATGGGGTGGGGGTCTTTATATTTTTTCCAATAGAAAAGGCTTTATTTCCCAAGGAAAAAATATTGTACATGACGCACTCCGTGCAAACAATTTTTCAAGAATTTATTAAAAAACAGATTCAAATCTTTAAAGACAGAAACGCGTTATCATCAACATTCTCGCCGGATATAATAACACATAGAACCAATCAAATGAATTTATTAGCTTCTATATTAGCCCCGGCACTAACTGGTAACAAACCATCCAACGTATTTGTTTACGGTATGACAGGTACTGGTAAAACACTAATTTCTAAACATGTTGGATATGAGCTCGAAAAGGCATCTAATCAAGGAAAAATACCAATAAAAGTTATTTATATAAATTGTAAGATGAAAAAAACTGCAGATACTGAGTATAGAATGCTAGCAGAACTTACCCGTATAATGGGCCAAGAAGTCCCCGTTACAGGACTGCCCACAGAACACATATATCAAATCTTCTTTAATTTGTTGGATTCAAAAAAATGGGTTGTTGTAATTGTTTTGGATGAGATCGATGCGTTGTTTGAAAAGATGGGTGATGACTTTCTTTATAACTTTACGCGCATTAATCAAGACCTAAAAAATGCTAAAGTATCTTTGATAGGAATAACAAACGATTTGAATTTTATAGATATACTGGACCCCCGGGTCAAAAGCTCACTTGGAGAAGAGGAAATTCTCTTCCCCCCATATAATGCAGAAGAACTGAAAGATATCCTAAAACAAAGAGCTGAAATCGGATTTTTACCAAATGTGTTGTCGGGGGAAGTCATGCCAAAATGTGCCGCCTTGGCCGCGCAGGAACATGGAGATGCCAGGCGTGCCCTTGACTTATTACGCGTAGCTGGGGAGGTGGCAGAAAGAGAGGGAAGTTCTATAATAACCGAAAAACATGTCGATATGGCATTAGAAAAAATAGATTATGATAGGATAATTGAGGCCGTTAAGTCATTGCCAAAACAAACCAAGGTTATACTACTATCATTAATTTCTCTCGAAGAAACTGGCGCAGATGGAATACAAACAGGTGATGTATTCGGCGTTTATGAAAAAAAATGTAGAGATTTTGCTCTCCATCCCCTAACTCAACGAAGAGTTTATGATTTATTATCTGAACTAGATATGTTGGGAATAATCAACGCCAAAGTCATTTCCCTTGGAAGATATGGGCGCACAAGAGAAATAAGACTAAACGTTTCAGAAAAAGTAAGAAACAAAATAAAAAGCACTTTAGGGGGTTCCTAGTGGTCTAATGGAAAAGGAAGATGTTATTAAAATTTTTCTCAGGCATGGCTATCAATTGTCCAACTCTGCGCTTCCTTTAGTTATGTCTTCGCCAGAAAAAATAATTAAAGATCTTAATAAATTTGAACCCCGGCCTTTTATAATAACTGAACATCACATAAAAAAAATCTTAGAAGAAAAAACTAAACAAATATATGATGTTAAATTGCTCAAAGAATTCAGACCAAGTTTGAATAAATTTACTGTCGACGATGTTGTCGCACATTTTTTATCCACTTATGATAAAACAAAAAAAATTATATTCGAACACATGCCGACCGAAAAGTTAATTTCGATAAATAAAATCACACCCAAAACACAGTATTTTTCCATAATAGCGATAGTAAAGGAAATTTTTGATGATCAAATAGTTGTCGAAGATTCAACTGGTGAAATCTCACTTTTTTTTGATGAAGAAACAAAACAAAAATTAAATTGTCTAGAAATAGATGACATAGTTGGTATATTTTGTAAAAAAAACGAAAATAAAATTTATATCACGGATATAATATATCCCGATCTTCCAGTTGCTAGAGAAGTTAATAAAACATCCGAGGAATTGACGGTTGTATTTCTTTCTAACCCAAAAGAAAATGTAATAAACCAAAAACTATTTGAAACACTATCACCCTTTGGGAAACAATTTTTTGTATTTATGTTTTGTGATAAAAAAATCACTACTAACCTCCCAAATAATATAACTCTCACTTTTATTTTGAAAAATTCCCCACCCAAACTTTTCCAGTTAGATAAAATAAAGATACTAACTATAAGCGACCCATGGTTTGAAAAAATTGAAAAAGAGACTTCAGATCCCATATTATTCTCCCTCAAACGAAGAAATATTACGCCCAAAATAAATTGTATAAAAAATGACAGTTTCGTATTAGAGGATGTGCCAGACATTATATTATCTTCTTCCTGCAAGGGGGAATATAAAAACTACAAGGGCACTACAATAATCTCTAACCCCGATTCTCAAAAAATTTATTTAATCAATCTAAAAACAAGAGATGTTGAAGAAAAGATTTTATAACTCTCACTTTTATTTTGAACTATATAAAAGAAACACTAAGTAAATAAAAACTTTAACTGATAATTCTCTCTCATGAAAATAAATTTTCAGGTTCTTGACATAGATTATATATTCAATGAAAACAAGCCAATAGTGAGACTATTCGGTAGAACTGAAGATAATAAAACTATAACAGTTTTTTATGAAAAATTCCTACCTTATTTTTATATTTCCCCAAAAGAAGGTCATACGGAAGATATAAAAAATATTCTAAAACAAAAATTCAAGGAATTTGTTCTTAAAATTGAAGAAGATGAAAAATATTTGCCAATAGGCTATCATAAAACACCAGTTAAATTATTAAAAATTACTTTGAACGATCCGTCAAAAACGCCACTAATAAGGGATAGTTTAAAGAATGAGCAAAATATAAAGGAAATTTTTGAAGCAGATATTTTATTTAAATACAGGTTTGCGATAGACAATAATATTTTTGGTATGAGATGGTATTCTGCTTATGGAGATTGGGTTAATACAACAATAGTTAAAACAGAAAGAAAAATAAAAGCAGAAAAATTGGAGGAAATAAGCAAAGAGGAAAATATGAAATTTAAACATCTCAGTTTAGATATAGAAATAATTTCTAGTGAAGGTGGATTGCCCGATGCCGAAAAAGACCCTATTATACTAATAAGCCTGAATTTTTATCCGGAATATAATGGTAAAAAAACACTTATTTTAGCAGCAAAAAAAATTAATTCTCTCGGCAGTGATGTATTAAGCTTTTCTAATGAGAAGGAGATGTTGGATAAATTTTTAAAAATAATCGACGATTATGACCCTGATATAATTTTGGGTTATAACATAAATAATTTCGATTTGCCTTACATTGAAACTAGACTAAGAAAAAACAACCTCCCTAGGACAATCGGACGTTGTAAACAGAAACCAATTAATTCTAGAAAATTTGCGAATAGATCTAGAAGCAATGTAACGGGTAGAATTATTGCCGATGTGCATGATTTAATAAAAGAAGCGACGATAAAGTTTGGTTTATTTAAGGGATTGAAAAGATACGGTTTGGGGGATGTTTCAAGACTTATCCTTGGAGAAGATAAAATTGATATCGTTCATAGTGAAATGAAGAGTCATTGGGATGATAATGGAAGCCACCTGAAAAAACTATTAGATTATAGCAGAAAAGATGCAGAATTACCTATGAAAATTCTATTGAAAGAACGCATGCTAGATAAATTTTTTGAGTTGTCAAAGGTATCAGGTGTTCTCCTTCAAGATGCTATTGATGGGGGGGAATCCATGAGAATTGAAAATTTACTATTACGCGAATTAAACAAAAAGGATTTTGTAATGCCATGTAAACCGGCACCTGAAGAGATTTCTAGAAGAAATTTAAAAAGAAGAACCGAAGGGCTTAAAGGAGCATTCGTTCTCTCCCCAGACGTTGGATTTCATGATAAATGTGTCGTTTACCTAGATTTTCTTAGTATGTACCCAAGTATAATCAGATCATTCAATATATGCCCCACAACCCTTATTCTTACTGATGACACAGAAAAAGAATATTTAGAAACCCCGAATGGCTCTAAATTTGTACAACCAAAAATCAGAGAAGGCATAGTGCCACAAATAGTAAAATATTTACTTGAAACAAGGTCAAAAATCAAAAAAGAAATGGAAAAAGAAAAAGATCCTGAAAGAAAAAGGTATCTTTATGCCAAGCAATATGCATTTAAAACTGTTGCAAATGCTTTTTATGGCCATCTGGGCTATATACGTGCAAAACTTTACGTTGTCGATACAGCCAATGCAATTACAGGCACAGGAAGAGATATAATTCAAAAAACAAAAGAAATTGTCGAAACCAAAAGCAGCTATAAAGTCATCTATGCAGACACAGATTCTGTAATGGTTGGTTTAAAGACAGAAGACGTTAAAGAAGCATTCAAAATCGGAAAAGATCTTGTTAATTTAATTAATGAAGGAATCCATCATATCCTCGATATGAAAATAGAGAGCGTTTTTAAGACACTTCTGATACTTTCTAAAAAAAGATATGCATGTTGGAATTTTGAGTCAACTGATGATTTTCAAGGTTCTATCGTTACAAAAGGGATAGAAACTGTCAGAAGAGATTGGTGTGACTTAGTTTCAGAAACATTGCAGGAAGTCATATCAACTATACTAAAGGAACAGGATATTAAAAAAGCAATCAAAACAGTGAGGAATAAAGTAGAAAAAATAAAAACAGGTGAAATGAACTTAGAAAAACTAATTATAACAAAAGGCGTTTCGAAGACTTTGAAGAGCTATAAAGGAATTCAACCGCATGTAGAATTGGTTAAAAAAATGCGGGAAAGAGATCCAGCCTCTGCTCCAGGTGTCGGGGATAGAGTTAGTTTTATTATCATTAAAGGTTCTGAAATGATGTCGAAAAGGACAGAAGACCCTACTTATGCAGAAAAGCACAATCTAAAGCCAGACCCAAAATATTATATTGAAAGTCAGTTGTTACCTCCGTTAGAAAGAGTTTTTGAAGCACTGGGTGTTAATAGATCAGATTTAATTGGTGAAGGAAAACAAATGGGTCTTTTTGATTCTGTAAAATTAAACAACAAAGAAGAGGAATTATTCGTTGATTGTTTGGCCGAAATAGATGGATTTATATGTACAAAATGTGACAAATCATTCAAAAGCGTCCCACTAACTGGAAAATGTAATTTTTGTAATGGAGAAATAGTATTTTTCAAGGGAGATAAAAGATCGAGAGCCTATATGCCCCCTAGCCACTCATTTGCTTAGGAAAAAGGCAATAATAGCAATTTAATAAACAAACAAATCATTTTTGTCACGTTAATTATACTTCCACTTGAAATGAAGGGGTCGTGAAATTCACAAAACAGATATCTAATTGCGCATCTTTTCCACTTGAAATGAAGGGGTCACATGAATTTCATTTTATTATACATGAAATTCATATAAACTCAAATACCGACTAAACTCAAAAACAATGGGGTTATTCCCAAAAAGAAAAACAAAGTCGGCACCAAAAGAAGACCCATGCAATGTGATCTTCTTATTTCCATATGAGCGCAAAGAATTCCTATAGAAGTTGAAGTAAAAAGTACAAGTAGGCCAAAAATCCCGCTGAATAAAAAAACCATGAAAATTAAAAGAGAAATTATCAGAAATGAGAGTGTCTTATAATTTATTCTTTCTAAATGTTTCGGTATTATTTTGCTTAAATAAAGACTTATTAAAGATGCGATACCTGCTGTAAATAGAATTATACCTATTAGGAATGTTATGTCAAATAATGTTAAATCCCCTAATATTTGCCCGATTGCAATACTGGTCCCGCTTCTCGGGTTGCCGAGCAAATATAATGATATTATTGAAAAAGCATCATTTGCGGCATTAATTCCAGAAATTGTCACAAGAAACCCTCTAGAATCACCCATTCCACCTAAATATTGAACCATTGTTCCTGCTTCAGATATGCCAATTGCAGGCAAAAAGCCGACTATAATACCTGCTACGGACCCTAAAAACATCGCTTTAATTATTTCTTTTGGAGAAATTAAAAGTCGAGAATCCTCATGTTGTTTAGGTATTTTTGATTTTTCAGAAATACTGATTATTATTGTGCTCATCCCAAACAGACCTGTTAAAGTGGGAAATAAAATATTTTGTTGGTTTGCTACAGGCGAATTTAATACTATCAATCCCATCAAGCCAGTTATTACAATTATGAAAAAGGCAAATGCTATTTTCTTTGGTTTTTTCTCAGAAATAATCATGAACAAAATCACTAGAATTAACAAATATTGTATGTATGGTCTTGTTGTAGTATAAAAAAATTGAAAATATGGGGCAAGTAGTGTAATTAAAATTAATGATAGTATTAAGCAACCTAAACCGCCGATGATTGTTAATTTTATGGCTTCGCGTCCGCGTCCTTCTAATAACAACCTATGACCAGGTAGTACTGATAATGATGTATCTGCTTCAGGCGCTCCAAGAAAAATCGATGGTATATAGTCAATGAATATTTCCGTAATTGCAACAGAAATTATTAGAACAACAATCTGATATGGGGATTGAAAAAAGAAAGATAAAGATAGAATTAAAGGTATAGTTGTATTCACGTGAAGACCAGGTATCAGTCCTGCAACTATACCTATGCCAATACCAAGAAAGATTAAAACCAAATAAAAAATCAAATTAATCACTTAAAATCTTAAAATCTGTAATTTTTCTTGGAATAATTTGCAATTGCCCATTATATTCTTCTAACAGCCCAGAAATAGAAACTTCATAACCAACTTTTATTTTGTTTTCTGATAAACCATTATCTTTTAAACTGTTCATAAAATTTGCAAACAACGGTACTTGTATGCTAGATTTGTTATCAGAAACAGTTAAAAAAACATGTCCTGCATCGGTTGTTTTTTTGCTTGATATTTTCCCATTTGTTACCACAAATCTTCCAACTAATTCCGGTGTTATGTCACTTACTTTTAATTTCGTTGGTTCAATATATAATGAAGATATGTAAATCAAAACAAGTCCTGCAATTGAACAAACTAATGACAATATAATAATTGGTTCAATCTTCGGCATATCTACATACAACAATAATACGCATTTATATCTATCCTCTTCAAATTAAGATTATGCTCCCGGGACTCGACCCTAAAAAAATGCAAGATATGTTGAAAAAATTGGGAATGAAGATGGACAATATTCCAGCAAAACAAGTCATTATAAAAACAAATTCTGGAGATATAACCATCGACGAGCCAGAAGTCATAAAAACAACAATGAAGGATCAAATCGTTTTTCAAATATCAGGTAACGTGAAGGAACAATCCTTCTCTGATGAAGATGTGAAGATTGTAATGGAACAATCTGGGATAAAGGAAGAACAGAAAGCAAGAGAAGCTCTGCAAAAATCTAGTGGCGATATAGTAAAAGCGATAATGGAATTGAAAAAAAGTTAAATCAAAAACCATTTTAACTTAATTTACTTAGTTATTTTTTCTAGGATATTACTATACAATGGTTTTGTTAAAGCCGTCGAAACAATAATACCGATAGCAAAAGTCATTACGAAATCTTTTAGTATGCCAATAAAGAACAAAGGAGTTAATATTAAACCAGCTATACCGAATACGAACCAGAATTTATAAACCAAATTCTTATATTCAGTTTGTGCGAATGTTCCATTCTTCAATAACCCAAAAGTCATGTATAGTGATTGGCTGAAACTAAATACCATAAAGGCAATTAAACCATAAAGGGAATATTTATCAATTATCCATTTGCTCATAGCTATACCGACTGATAATGTTAAAAATAAGATAATAGTTATCCAACCGATCCAGCCACGAATTTCGCCATTTAATGCGGCAAGCCCGAAACAAAATAGGAAAAGTAAAACAGCAAACCATTCTAAACTCATGGCACCTAGAATTAAAACAATTTCACCAACAGATATCAATATTAATGGAAAAACTATTACACCTTTCTTGCGATATTTAGCAAATAACAAAATAAACGACAAGGCAGACAAAGCCACACCAACATATATAAACATTTTTATGGAAGAGTTATCAGAATTAGTAACACTTTTTGTTTCTACTAAAGTCAATTCAACTGGTAAACGTTTGGAATTTATCGTGGACAACAATTTTAACATATCGCCTGTTGCTGCTTCCATGGTAGATCGATACCCCCAAATCATTAGTTCTGTCTTTTCTTTACCAGCCTCGGCACTAGTAATCGGAATTTCTGTGATTGTTCTATCATCTATAGAAATTATTAATGGATTTTTCAGAAAACTTTCTCCTGTCGATGGATTAATAACACTTTCTTGTCCCTTTGTGGCCTTTGCAAAATTCCCACTGGCTACTTTAGAAAGGATAGTGTTTATAGCAAAAATATAATAATTATCTTGCTTTACAATTCTTCTATTCGTGCTTGTTCTTGCAACATCTTCAGCTAAAGTTAAATCATTTTCATCAAAAATTTTAATTTCAAAAACAGTCGAATTGCCAGAGATACTTTGTATTTTTACACTTAAACCGTTCAAATAGAATTCATTCCCAGCCAAATAGTCAGTTTTATTGATTGAAATTGTTTTATTGTTCTTAATCAATATATCATATGTTTTATCGCCAAAAGTAAACTTACCCTTTTCCTCCTTAAGACTAACAGTTTGTTTTATTTTGCCCTCTAAAATACCCCTTTCAGTTATCAATTTTATAGAATTTTCTTCTTCTGCGCCAGAAATAACATTTATCAAGTTGTTATCAGTAGCATCTATTTTTGTATTAAATAAATCATACACTTTAGCTCTTGTTTTTAAAATATCTAATACCCGTGAAACAGAGGCATTTTCTGCTTTAAAAACGTATGACATACCTCCGCCAAGATCAACACCAACCTTAAACCCAGTTTTTTTTATGTTGGTAATGGTTAAATCCAAAGTCATATTTTCAGGTATTTTACAACTTCTTGGATTATTATCTACAGTAAGAGTTATAGTACCCGTTAAGCCTCTCAAAACTTGTTCGAGATCATTTGCATTATTAATAGCATGGCCTGCAATTTCCGTAATTTTTGATCCAACACTAATAATTTCTTTGCAAGCTGATTTTTCTCCAATAGAAGTGACTATAACGCCATTAGACCTCACGGCATAAGGGTATAAAATTATTATTAGTGCTAAACCAATTAGACCGATTAAAGAAATTAACCTACTATTGTTGGTTATTCTACCAGGCATGTTCTTATTGTTAAGGTCTGAAAATTTAAATATACAACATACTATTGATGATAATCACTGATATTTCAATAAAAAACAGGTTTAATTGATATTTATGTTAGTTATAATAGGTACATTTTTGCTCTCGGTAGTATGTTCATTTTTTTTAACAAAAAATTTAATACCATTTTTTAAGAGAAATAACATAATAGCATTAGATTTACATAAAAAGGAAAAACCAAAACTTGCCAATAGTGGTGGTGTGCCAGTTTCTGTTTCTATGATGTTTGGTTTAATGTTTTTCATCGCGATCCAAACTTTCATATTCGGTGCTACTAATCAATCGGTTTATCTTTTTTCTGCTGTTTTGACAATTATTATAATAACACTTATAGGTTTCTTCGATGATCTGAATAGAAATGAAGTCATTGAAGGCAAAAGGAAAATAAGAAAAGGTCTTAAGAAATGGCAAAAACCAATATTCACAGCGCCAGCTGCTATACCGCTAATGGTGGTAAGTGCAGGTGTAACTTCGATGACAATACCACTTATCGGTTCAGTAAATTTTGGAATCTTATATCCGTTGCTATTGATTCCAATAGGTGTAATTGGAGCAGCTAATGCAGTTAATTTACTTGGTGGGTTTAATGGTTCTGAAGCTGGTATGGGTATAGTTTATTGTTTATCTCTCGGTCTTTACGCGATTTTAAATGATAAAATTGTCTCAGCTGCGATATTCCTATCATGTGCTGGTGCATTAATCAGCTTCCTAAAATTCAATTTCTATCCTGCTAAAATACTCTCTGGCGATAGTTTGACATATTGCTTAGGTGCAGTTGTCGCATCAGGAGTTATAGTAGGTAATATGGAAAGAGCAGGTATAATAGCATTAACTCCTTTTATGATAGAATTTTTATTAAAACTTACATCCAGATTTAAGGCTTCTTGTTTAGGTAAATTAAGAAAAGATGGAAAATTAGACCCACCATATGGAAAGAAAATTTACTCAATAACTCATATAATTATGAATTTAGGTCATTTTTCAGAAAGACAAGTTACAATCATATTAATTTTAATAGAAGTATTTTTCTCTTTGCTCGTTTTTATAAGACTTTAGAGTAAAATTCGGATAATTTAATTTTCAATACTTCTTCATAATCCTTTTCGGTATTGACTGGTATCCAATCTTCCCAAGAAATCTCGTAAGCATTTAACCAATTCTTCTTTACTAATTCTGGCAATATCAATCTCTCAAATTTGAAAGGAAGTTTATTTTTATCAATTAGATGCAAAACTTCCGGTTCAAGAAAATAAATGCCTACATTTGTATTTTTTCCTATGAGAGGTTTTTCTTCAAATTTTATAACCCCTTTCACTTTATTATTTTTTTTGTCAATCTCTAATATTCCATAATTCGTTCTGAATTTATTTGTTGCTGTTAATGTTGCCTTAAATCCATTTTCAACTCCAGTCAAATGTGTTTTTATGAAATTTATAGCGTTTAATCTCACCAAATCATCACAATAAAAAACTATGATTGGTTTGTTTTTGTCTATTTTTCCGTGATCTATAGCATTTTTAATTGCTCCACCAGTTTCTAATTTTGTTTCTTCATCTGAATATTCTATGTTTATGCCAAATTTACTCCCATCTTTAAAATAATTCTTTATGGCTTCTTTTTTGTGGCCGGTGCAGAATATATAATTTTTTACTCCTAATTTTATCCAAGGTGCGATTGTAAATTCTAGCATGGGTTTCCTTTCTAAACCTACTTCTAGCATTGCCTTTGGTTTATCGATAGTAAAAGGTCTTAATCTTTCTCCTATACCACCTGCAACTACAGCAACAGAAATTTCAGATATGTAATCTTTCATCATAAAATATGTGTATAGATTATAAATTAAATCTTGATTACAATCAGGTAAACTCCGCCGCATATAAGTAATATTCCCAAAAATCTGAACATAGATAAACTTTCATTAAATAAAAATTTACTTAAAATGGCCGTTATTATGTAACCCGATGCGATAAGTGGGTAAATAAAATTTAATTCTTCTTGTGATAGAGCAACTAACCATAATAAAGAAGCAACAACATAAATGAGAAATCCGACAAAAACATATTTTTCAAAAAGGATTGGGAAAACTTTTAACGAGAAAACATCTTTTATGTTAACAACACCGACATTGTTCATACCTTTTTTCATTAATAATTGACCTGCTACACCCAATGCAGCACAACTCAACACTATCAGTATAACGCTCATTTTTTTAAACCTCATTTTTTCCCGCATAATCTGATGTTATGAACTTTTAATAGATAAATAAATTAATTTTGTCCTTTTACAAGTTGAATTACTTTTTCAACATCTTTTTTTGTATGAACATTGATCCAATTGCCTGATATAGGATATCCTACTAATTTATTCTCTTTAGCAAGTCTTGGAAACAAATGTTCTTGTAAACTCCAGTAAACATCACCAGGCGGTATAAAATCAAAGACATCTTTTTTCATAAAACCAATAAACACCGAAATTAGGTGAGTTTTAGGTACTTTTGGGCGCTCTTCATAATCAATAATTTTATATCCATCCATAACAACAATACTAGTTTTCCAATCAAAACTAGTTCTTGCATGTATTCCTAGTGTTACAATACCGTTCTGTCTCAAATGAAATTCATACAATTTTTTTAAATCAAAATCAAAGTAGTGATCACATGGCAAGAAAAGCATATCATCTCCCACATATTTTTTTGCTAATTCAAGAGTTTTTGCAGAATTTAATTCTTTACTTTCTTCAACATAAGTAATGTTTACATCATATTTTTTTCCATCACCCAGAAGTTCATAGATTTTTGAGATTAATGAAGAAAACCCAACAATTATAATATTTCTGAACCCTCCTTCTCTGCATTTTAAAATTATATCCTCAATTAATCTTTTTTTACCGATTTTAACCAATGGTCTATATTCCTCAAGTTCTTTAATGAATAATTTATCCGGGTTTCCTCCTGCAAGAATTACAGCTGTTTTTTTAGATAATATATATCCTTTCAATACTTTTTCTATAGCATCAGATCTTGATCTAATTAATATACCATCTATATACGAATCGATTTTTTTTACTAAATCTGAGTCTAAACTCAATGAATACCGTTTTTTCATAATAAGTAATAATAATGTATTACTATTTATTACTATCGTAATATATTTAAGCGTCTTTTTATAGAATTATATAAAAGAGATGAATTTTTTGGCAAAAATAAGTATTATCGGTAGCGGTATTGTTGGTACGATAGTAGGTAAAGGATTTGATAAAATTGAATATGATGTAATTTTCTATGATATTAGTAAAGAAAGAATTGAACAACTTAAAAAAGAAGGTTTTGATGCTACCACAAATATGGATTATGCTATAAGCAATTCCGGCGTTTCTTTCATATCAGTTCCGACACCCACTGTTAACAATAAAATAGATTTAAGTATAATGAAATCTGCTACTGAAGAAATGGCCAAATCTTTAAAGAATAAGAAAGATTACCATCTCTTTATCGTGAAAAGTACTGTTGTGCCCAATACCACAGAAGATCTGATTAAACCTATACTTGAAAAATTCTCTGGAAAAAAATGTGGCCCTGGTTTTGGTCTTTGCATGAATCCCGAATTTTTGACTGAAATACATAAATCATGGACAAATGATCCTTCACAAGTTAGAGATTTTTTCACTGAAGATAGAATAGTAATAGGAAGTTTTGATAAAAAATCTGGAGATACACTTGAAAATTTATATAAAAAATTAAAAATACCAATTTTTAGAACAAATTTAAAGACTGCAGAATTAATAAAATATGCCTCAAATTGTTGCCTAGCAAGTAGAGTATCATATTGGAATGAAATTTTTTATGTATGCAATAGACTTGGTGTTGATTCTAATCTTGTCGCAGAAATTGTAAGTATGGATAAACGAGTAGGGAAATACGGAACTATTCATGGCATGGCTTATGGAGGTAAATGTTTCCCGAAAGATATTAAAGCATTTATCGCATTCGCTGAATCCATCGGTCATGACCCTATTTTCATGAAATCTGTAGATAAAATAAATGAACAAATAAAAAAAGATAAAGGGATTAGAGAGTGATAAGAAAAGCGGTTATTCCAGCTGCAGGTAAGGGTCAAAGGTTAAGACCTTTAACTTTGGCAATGCCAAAAGAGACTTTGCCGATTGTAGATAAACCAGCAATTCATCACATAATAAATTCACTAAAATTAGCAGGAATAGAGGATGTCATCATAGTAACTGGTTATAAAAAGCATGCATTAATGGATTATTTTTCAACACCCGAGTCTGAACTAGATGAAGATACTATGGAACTTAATGGCCTTAATTTTATGTTTACAACTCAACGTGAAGCAATAGGAATAGCCGATGCTATAGGCAGGGCAAAATCTTTAGTTGGTAATGAACCATTTATTGTAGTTTTTGGGGATACTATTATCACACCACCCACATATCTTACTGATATGATAAGCGCTCATATGAAAATAAAAGAGAAAAATAAAAAACTTGCTTCAACAGTTGGAATAATGAAAGTAGAGGATGTTGAGAGATGGGGAATTGTGAAAATTTCAGAAAAAGAAAAAATTGAAGGTTGTTATAAAGTTTTAGATCTTATTGAAAAACCAAAAAGAGAAATTGCGCCAAGTAACTGGGCCATTTCGGGCTGTTATGTTTTTGAACCAGAAATATTTGATGCAATAGATAAAACATTAAGTAAATCGCGTGGAGCAAACAATGAATATCAAATTACAGATGCTATGAAGATTTTGCTTGAAATGGGTTTATCGATATTTGCTAAACCTTTAGATATTGCTCATTATGATCTTGGAACTATGGAAGATTATGTTGCAACTTTTGTAGAATTTGCATTGAGAGATAATAAATTTGGTCCGATAGTCAGGGATAGATTAAAAAAGAAAAAATTGTGGTGATTTTATGAAGGATAGTAAAAAAAGAATTTTAGTAACAGGTGGCGCAGGATTTATCGGCAGTCATGTTGTTGATAATTTGAGAGATGGAAACGAAATTGTCGCTTTAGATAATTTAAGTGCTGGTAGAAAAGAAAATATTCCCGGCATATCCTTAATTCATAAATCAACAGAGGATATAACTGAAGAGGATGTAAAAGGTTTTGATGTAATTATACACTGTGCAGCCCAAGTATCTACATTTTTGTCAGTCGATTACCCATATGAGGATTTTAAGTCAAATTGTCTCGGAACTTTTAAATTATTTGAAGCATGTAGAAAATCTAATGACAACGCTTTGATAATTTATACAAGCAGTAGAAGTGTTCATGGTGAGATAGATTCTCCAAAAATTGCCAATGAAACATTTCCTTATAACCCAAGCACTTTTTACAATGTTCACAAAATTTACGGTGAGCAATTGTGTAAAATTTATTCAGGTCTTTATGGAATGAAATTTATTATTTTGAGACCTTCGAATGTTTTTGGCCCAAGACAACCATATTGGAAAGGCGGATGGTATAACTTCATTGCTTTTTGGGTAAAACTTGCACTAGAAGGTAAGCCTTTACCAATATACGGAACAGGGAAACAAATAAGGGACTATACTTATGTTGGCGATACGGCAAAAGCCTACTCATTCGCTATGAATAACAAAAAAGCAATTGGCGGAACATTTTTATTGCCCACTTCTCGTGGTGTTTCTTTACTTGAATTGTCTAGTAAAATAATTGAACTTACAGGCAAAAAATCAAAAGTAGAATTTTTACCAGCTAGAAAAGGAGATATACAAAGATTTGTCGGTTCATACGAAAAAGCAAAATCTGTTCTTGGATGGGAACCGAAAGTTTCTTTGGAAGAAGGTTTGAAAAAAGAGATAGAATGGGTTAAAAGTGAAATTTGATGAATATTCTAATAACTGGTGGTGCAGGTTTTGTTGGAAGTAATCTAGCCAATCATTACCTAAAAAGTGGGCATGAAGTAACAATATTTGATAATCTCTCTAGAATGAATGTAGAAAAAAATTTAGATTGGCTAAAAAAAACACATAAAAATATGAAATTTATAAAAGGAGATGTTAGAAATTTCGATTCTGTAAAAAATGTATGTAAAGACAAGGATTTTATATTTCATCTAGCAGCTCAAGTTGCTGTAACAACTTCTGTAAGTAAACCGAAAGAAGATTTTGATATTAATGCACTAGGAACATTTAACGTACTTGAAGCATCAAGAGTATGCAATACAAATCCAACCATAATTTACACATCAACCAATAAAGTTTATGGCAACAAAGTGAATGAAATTCCTACAACTGAGAAAAGCACTCGATACGAGTTTAATGATTTAAAATTTAAAAACGGTATACCTGAAAATTTTCCTACTGATGCAGATGAGCACACACCTTATGGCTGTTCAAAATATGTAGGCGACCTTTATATGAGAGACTTCTATAAAATTTTTGGTCTAAAAACAGTAACTTTCAGAATGAGTTGTATATATGGACCAAGACAATTCGGAAATGAGGATCAAGGCTGGGTTGCTCATTTTATAATATCAACATTCTTTAATAAGCCATTGACGATATACGGGGATGGAAAACAAGTTAGAGATATATTATTTGTCGATGATCTAGTCAATGCATTTGAATTAGCCTGTAATAATATAAAGAAAACAAAAGGAAAGGTATACAACATAGGTGGTGGTGTAAACAATACAATTTCTATCATCGAACTATTATCTTTTTTGAAAAAATTGAATTTAAACACAAAATTTATTTTTGACGATTGGAGATTCGGTGATCAGAAAGTTTATATCTCAGATATAAAAAGTGCTCAAGAGTTTGGATGGGGGCCATCAATCTCTACTTTTGACGGCATCAAAAAACTTTTTGAATGGGTGCAGGAAAATAAAAAGTTATTTTAATTTTAGGTGGGATTAATTAATTATGAAAATTTCCGTCATAATTCCAATCAAAAATGAGCCTTTGATAAACGAGCTTATAGAAGAAGTGCATAAAAACTTGAGAGATTATGAGCATGAAATTATTATAATTGACAAAAGTGATAAGAAACCAGAAATAGTGGGAGCTAAACTTTTTTTACAAAAGTCTAATGGCTTAGGCAATGCAATTATAGAAGGATTTGATTATACCACCGGTGATACTATAATAACAATGGATGGGGACTTTTCTCACAACCCAAAAGATTTACCCAGAATTCTTAGAAAAATAGAAGAAGGATATGATATTGTTATAGGTTCGAGATACATAAGTGGAGGAGCAATCAAAGGCTGGGGCACTTACAGAAAAGTTACGAGTAAGGGGGCAAACATATTATCTAGATTTCTAGTAGGAGTAATTGTTCATGACATAACTTCAAACTATAGATGCTATAAAAAAAATGTGTTGGATTCAATCGGATTCAAAAAAATTAAATCTAGTGGCTATGCTTTTGTGGAAGAAATTTTATACCGCTCAAATTTGAAAGGATTCAAAATCACAGAGATTCCGATAGTATTTGTCGATAGAGCGTATGGAAAATCAAAATTGACTAAAAAAGAAATGTATAGATTCTTAATAGATATTTTTAAATTAAAATTTCGTACTGCAATCTCTCAATAAAGAATTTTTTATCATCAAAAATAACAGTAATATAAATTTTCTAATATTATATTTAGATTGTGTCATCAATGGATTCAAATGAAAATATTTGGAATGAACATTGGAATGATTATAAATTAAATTTTTTCTTCAGGTACTTATGGAAAGATATAAAAAAAGAAATGAAAAAAGTAATTCAGCCATTTCCAAAGGATTATAAGATTCTAGATTTTGGTTGTGGCATTGGAAGAACTATGCAAATATTTAAAAAATCTAATTTTGAGAACGTCAAAGGAGTTGATGTATCGAAAAATTGTTTAAGAGAATGTGAAAAAAAAGGGTTTAAACTAAATGTTGACATTTTTTTAGCGGATAAAGAAAAAACCCCCTTTAACGATAATGAATTTGATATGGTGTTTTCTGATGGTCTTTTAGAACATTTTAAAGATATGGAGCCTATGGTAAAAGAAATGTGTCGCATTTCTAATAGATATGTACTCCTATTACAACCTAATCATTCTTCTTTATTCGGTTTTGTATTTCATCTACTTCCAAATTTTAAGGCAAAAATAAAAGAACAAAAACATCCATTGTCAGATTATAAAGAATCTTTTAAAAAATTTGGTTTTAAATTAACCAAGGTAACAGACATTCATTTTAATCAAGAATTCTTTTTACTATTCCAAAAAAATTAATTCCACCAGCCTTTCATTTCAGAAAATTTTAATGGAAATTCTTTTTTATCCTTTATTCTCTTTGCGTATTCTTTCATGAATTCTATATCTTCTCCTGTATAACATTTTTTATTATAATGATCGAATAATTTTATTTTCAGCCCACGTTTTCTTATAGTATCCAATGGTTCCTCTAAAACATTTCCTAAGGATACATGAATGAATGGGCACGGTAGAACATCTCCATATGCAGTCAAATAAACAGTTTCATTAACAGCACCACACCCCCATTCAACAAAATTACTGTCAACATCTCTTCTTAGAAATGGATGTTTATTTCGTAATTCTTCAACGTATTTAATATCATCTTTTGTTAAAACCACATTCCAATTTCCTTGCCAAGCTCCAACAGGCGCAGCAAATATAGGATTTAGGAATATTTTATGTTTCTCTGAAAAATCAATCAATTTTTTGAAACCTTCAGAATACAGACTCTGATGAGTTATTGCAGTGTTGATTGCAACTTTCAGTCCGTTATTAGTTGCAATTTCAATTGCTTTCATGGCTTTATTGAACGTGCCTTTTCCGCCCCTGAAAGCATCATGTTCTTCTGGTACTCCACTGTCTAAACTAAAAGTAAATATGTCGACACCGATTTTTTTTAATCTTTGAGCAGTTTTTTCATCGATATAAGTTCCGTTTGTTGTTATCGTTATCAAATTTTTATAAGGGTTGTAAGCTTTGATTATTTCTTCTAATTCATTTTTTAAAGGAGGCAATAATGGTTCGCCCCCCTGAAAACAAAAACTAGTAGCGCCTAATTTCATTGCTTGTTCTGCAAATCTTTTATGATCTTCTATACTCATTTTTTTCATTTTTCTTTTTTTTGCTGAATCCTCAAAATCTCTTGCAAAGCAGTGTTGGCATCTCAGATTACATGTATAGTCAAATGCAACATCAACGTACTTGAAAGGTTTTTTGCCTAGAAGTTTTACATCAAAATATTTTTTAAAAACTCTCAATATGAATACAGGTTTGTTTAATTGAAACCCATACTTAATTTTAATAAATACTTCAACTAAACCTCTTTTCAAATTCATTTCAACCATTTCTTAATTAAAAATTCGTACACCAATAAACTCACAACACCAATTAAACTAACTATTGAAACTATATCGAAAATTTTATAATAATTTGGGAATTCAAATTTTAATCTTATATCACATTCACCATTTTCATCTATACTAGTTTGAATAAAACTATTTTTCGTTTGTTCTAATTTAATTGAGTTATCGTTTATTGATGCTTTCCAGTTTTTATTGTAACTTTCTTTTATCACCATTTCTCCAGGTTCGCAATAAGTCTTGATTGATATTTCATCGACATTTTTATTCAGGATAACATCAACTGGTTTGCCATTAATCTCAACATAGCTAGTTTTGGGGTTTAATTCAAAAACTACATGATTTTCAGTAATGTTTAATAAATGGAATTTATTGCTTTCATTGAAATAATTCACAATTTCATCATAATCTTTGTTAACGACAACATAATTTACCCATCCAGCTTTTAGTAATTCATAATAATCGCTTTGATTGATTTTTAATGGGTTTGTCAAATTCACTGGGTCTTCATTTGACAAATTGTTATTGTAATTACTTTTTTCAGCAGTGTATGGCATAATATAGCTTGGCGCTTCCCAACCCCATGCAAATATATTTTCATTACCATTCATCGGGGCAAGCACTATCGAATATTTGTACAATTTTGGAAAATCTTCGTTGAATGGTAAGAATATTGCTCTACCGTCCTGAGGAATTTTTGGATATTCCGGAAATTGATGTTCTATAACTCTTATAGAAAAGAAACTTGATATCAGTAGGATGAAAATTAAAGCGGATAAGATTATTATCTTTTTTCCTTTGAAAACATTGATACCTTCTGCAACAAGAAAACCTGCAGTTATAGGCAGGAATATAAAAGATCTTTTGAAATTGACTAGGAATATTAAAATTAATATAAAAATGGATGTCAAAAAGAAATCCCTAGTAACTTTATTTTTTATTTTAAACAGAGAAAATATGCAAAATACAGACGTAACAGCGATTAACAAGAAAGTTGAGTAGTTTTTTGTCGAATACATTTGTATTGATGGCAACAGACGTTCTGTTATCCAATTTTGCAGATTAGAAGGATTCACCATAGGAATTGAACTATTATTAGTAGCTGGTTGGCTGGTCGACCTTAAACTGTAAATTTCGAGGAATAATGGAAATGACCAAAAACTAATTAATAGTAAACTTAGGATGCCTATAATAGTTAATTTTTGAATGGTCTTAAAATTAAACTTGTAAATTATTGCCCAGAAACTTGTTATCAAAATTAAAAAGAAAGTAGTGGTGATGTGCGTTAGTATGCTTATGCTTAGCGTTATTCCAGCAAGTATCAAATATTTCTTCTCATTCTTGTCGATAGACCTTTTTAAAAATATCCAGTATACTAAACCGAAAAATAAATTTATTAACGAAGACCAACGACCATCCGTTTGAAAATATGAATATATTGGCATGAATGTGAAGAATGAGAGTGCTATTATCTTATTTTCATCTGATATTTTGAATTCCCTTAAAAAGTAAAAAAATGCTATAGGAGTGATGGCAAAAAACAAATTATTCATTATTTTGTAGGATAGTAAAAATCCAGTTATTTTTCCTATCATGCCCCCAATAAATGGTAAAACAGGTCCATAAATTCCAAAGAATGCCTCTCCACCTTGTAGATAATAATTCCAGTTTGTGAAACCAATTTTTGTTATATACCATACTCTGAATAGGTGATTGGGTGTATCCACACCCCACGGTAATAAGAAATTGTTTAAACTAAAACCGGAGATGAACCTAAGATAAACACAAAAAATCAATACAAAAATCAGTATTTTTTCCCCAGTTTTCATACTCATATTTTCCTAATCGGTTAGTATAGAAATAAAAATTTGAGCTTTTGGGTGAATCTTAAATTATTAATTGGATTGACCATTAAACATCTCTTCAGATATTTCTAACTTATAATAAGGTTTAATCCCAGGTTTTATCATTTTTGTTGCTATAATTTTAACTATTTGAGAATCATCTTCGATAAAATAAATTTCGCGTGGATCTATAGATGGATGTTTATTAAATTCTTCACTAATTTTAGAGCGAGGGTTTGCCTTCATAAGACCATCACAGACTCCAGTTAAAAAATTGTCCAAATCCCCAACAATTTTATTATTTTTTGGTATATTTACAATAAGCTTTAGATAAATATTTTTTGATAATGGTTTGCGATTTTCTAGTTTCTTTCTAATTTCATTTCTTAGTTTTATAAGGCGTCTTACCTCTGTTTTATTATCCCACATGGATTTTTCACCATGTTTTTTAGGAGGAAAACCATCAACTTTTATCTTCATTTAATTCACTAATAAAACTTAAATTTTTAATGAATTTAAATCTCTTCACCCATTTTATTAACTCATGAAAGATACTACCATGAAAACATTATTTTTAAACCCACCATCTTTCCATAGGTTTGACTGTGCTGGTGCAAGATATCAGGCAAGGCGTAGAACCAGAGCAATGTGGTTCCCTGTCTGGCTATGTGAAGCAGCAAGTATCATGGATGAAAGTAGAGTTTTAGATTGTCCTGCTGAAGACATAAGCATGGAAAGAATGGCAAATATCGCTAAGGATTATAATCTAGTAGTCATCAGCACAAGTTCTGCAACGATCAAAATGAACGTAAAGGCAGCTGAATATCTAAAAAATAAACAGGATTGTAAAGTAATTTTTGTAGGGCCGCATGTCAGCATGACAGCCGAAGAAATAATGAAAACATCCGATGTAGTAGATGGCGTTGCGAGAAGAGAATATGATTTCACTATAAAAGAAATTTCTGAAGGTAAAAAATTCGATGAAATATTAGGTTTAACATGGCGTAAAGATGGAAAGATTATTCATAATCCAGATAGACCATTGATAAAAGACTTAGATCAATTCCCATACGTCAGTAAGATTTACAAAAGAGACCTTAAAATCAAACTATACCGTGAACCTGAATTACTATATCCATACGTCAGCATAATGACCGGTAGAGGCTGTATGTTCAGATGTACTTTCTGCCTATGGCCTCAAACATTCTTCAACAGGGAATACAGAGTCAGATCGCCAGAACATGTAGCAGGTGAAGTAAAATACATAAAAGAAGAACTGCCTGAAGTAGAAGAAATAATGTTTGATGACGGTACGTTCACTGCTTATCCTGATAGAGTAGACGAGATATGTGATTTGATAAAAAATATGGATATGACATGGTCATGCAATGCTAGAGCTGATGTCAGATATGAGACATTGAAAAAAATGAAAGAAGCCGGTTGTCGATTACTTGTAGTAGGTTATGAAAGTGCTGACCAGCAAATACTCAACAATATTCATAAAGGGGTTACAGAAAAACAAATGATAGAGTTTACTAAAAACTGTAAAAAATTGGGTATAATGGTTCATGGTTGTTTTGTTATCGGATTGCCAGGTGAAACAAGAGAAACAATAAAAAAATCTTTAAAATTTGCTACGGATTTAGACTTAGACAGTGTTCAAGCCTCTGTAGTGACGCCATATCCCGGCACAGAAATTTATCAATATTTCAAAGAAAAAAATCTTTTGGTTAATGGCGATTTGGCTGATGAGGAAGGGTTTCAAGATTGCATAATAAATATGCCTGATCTTCCAGCCAAACAAATAATTAAAGCTGCGGATGATTTCCACGTCAAATTCTTTTACAGACCTTGGTTTTTCCTAAAAATGTTCAAGATGATTCTAAAAGATAAACGAGAATTTAGCAGAATATTGAATTCCGGTTCGCAATTTCAATCTTACGTAATAAAATCATTTTACAAAAAATTTAATAATAAATAAAAATCCTTAATATTATATCCGACGGTTTGTTTTATGAGCGAATTCCCATTTGTTTCAGTTGTAATACCAAGTCTACGTTTTGGTCCAATTTTTTACAAATGTTTAGACTCATTGTATAAACAAAATTATCCAAAAGAAAAAATGGAAATAATTGTTGTTACGGTTAAACCAAGTAAAATTAAAAAAGTAAAAAAAGGATACACAATAAAAATCATAAACGGTGGAAAAGCAAATCCTGCTGAAGCCAGAAATATTGCGATAAAAAAAGCGAAAGGTTCTATAATTGTATTTTTAGACGACGATTGTGTAGCGCATCCAAATTTAATAAAAAATGGGGTTAAGTATTTTAAAGATCCAAAAGTAGCAGCTATTGGTGGGCCAGGTTTTAATCCTAAAGATGCACCATTTTTAAACAAATGTAGTTATCTCATATTTTCTTCTGGTTTCGGTACATCCACGATGAGTGTACGCTGGTCTGATTCTGTAAAAAAAGCTAGAAAAGCTACAGAAACAGATCTTGTTCTCTGTAATATGTTAGTAAGAAAAGATGTATTATTAGAAATAAACGGATTTGATGGAAATCAAGTGCCATGCGAAGAAAATGAACTTTGCCACAGAATTCACAAAAAAGGATATGATTTGTTGTACACGCCTGACGTAATAGTTTGGCATCCATTGAGGCCTCTTTTTATACCACTTGCTAAAAGAATATTTTTCTATGCGACTGGTAGAGGGGTTATGTCATGTCGACATCCAGATTCATTTAAATTGTTCTATGCAATACCATCAATATTTGTATTGGGGTTAATTCTTGGTCCAATTCTCCAATATTATGTTCAAATTCTAAGATATCCATTACTCTTTGCTTTAGCATTATATGTTGTTTTCAATTTGTACAGCAGTTTTTCAATCTATAGAAGAGAAAAGGATAAAAGGCTACTGTTTGTTGCACCGATAGGATTCTTTTTAGGTCATGCATCATACGGTTTAGGTTTTATTTATGGTATTTTTTCTTATTTAACGGGAAGATGGAAGAAAGGAAAATTAAAAACATAATTTGATTTCGATGATATTTTCACAAATATTTACAATATTTATATTTCTACAGTAAGTTAGTAAATGAAATAAACTGATAATTATGTCAAAAGACGTTGTTTTTATTTATCCAAAACCTGGTATAGATTTTTCACCAGCGTTACCATTCCCTATTTTATTCCCAGCGAGTACATTAGTTGATGCAGGATTTTCTGTAGAAATAATTGATGAAAGAATATTAGAAAAAAAAGAATTCATAGCAAAATTGAAAAAACATGCTCATAAATCGCCCACATTTTTTGGTATATCCACAATGACAGGCCCACAGATTGGTCGCGCTTTAAACACTGCAGAAATAATCAGAAATGAGAACGAAAATATACCAATTGTCTGGGGCGGTGTTCATTCAACATTATTGCCAGAACAAACATTACAAGATAAAAGAGTTGACATAGTAATCAGAGGTGAGGGAGAAGCAACTGTCGTAGAATTAGCACAAAAACTCGAAAATAATGAAAAACTAGATTCAGTTGATGGCATATCATATAAAAATGATGGTAAAATTAAAAATAACAAAGATAGGCCATTCATAGATATAAACAAACTCCCACCACTACCTTACCAATTGTTAGACCTTAAAAAATATCTTCAGAAAACTAGCATGGGCGATACCCTCCAGATGTATACTAGCAGAGGATGTCCTTTCAACTGTAAATTTTGCTATAATAATTTCTATAATAAACGTACATGGAGATCTTGGGATGCTGAAAGGACTATAACCGAATTGAAAGCACTAATGGAAAAAATAAACTTTAATGCCGTTTTCTTTCTCGATGATAACTTCTTCACAAATTTGAAAAGAATTGAAGAATTGATGAACTTACTCAAAAAAGAAAATATAAAAATAAATTGGTCTGCTGATTGTAGGTTTGATTCTTTTATGAATATGAGTGATGAATTTTTGAATAAACTAATTGATGGTGGTTTAAAAAAATTGTATATTGGTGCTGAAGCCGGTTCTGAACGAGTTCTAAAACTTATTAACAAAGGGATTACCCCTCAACAAATAATAGAAGCAAATAAAAGATTAGCTAAATTCGATATTACTCCGGAAATTTCATTTATCTTAGGATTTCCAACAGAATCTATAGATGAAATTAAAGAAACGATGAATGTCATAGATAGAATTATTTTAGACAATAAAAAAGCTATAATTGCGTTAGTAAAATGCTTTCAACCATTTCCTGGAACCGAGATGTTTGACTTAGCCGTAAAAAATGGATTTGAACCACCAAAATATCTAGAAAACTGGTCTACATTCAATTACTATACCTCACACATGCCATGGTTTAAGGGAAATGTAAAAGAAATCGAAACTGTCAGTTTGATATCACGTTTTGTTACTAGAATGTTTGTTCAATATGGAATAAAAAACATTTTCATGAAAGCTTATAATCCAATCGCAAGATTCAGATGGAATCATAGAATTTTCACACCTTCTTTGGACACAATGGTTTTAAATTACATAAGAAGCAGAGAATTGAATGCATGATTAGGCACGCAACAAAGAATGATTTGGATAGAATGGTAGAGATTGATAGAGCGGCCTATGGTGAATACGGAGCTTTGAAGGAATATTTTCTTAAAAAAATGACATTCTTCCCAATAGGGATTTTAGTAATAGAAGATAAAGGAAGGATAACTGGTTTTATAATTTTTGAAATTATGAAAAAAAATGACATACCAGAAAATTTTTGTGATATGAAACTTACCAAATCGATGAAAGGTAGGTGGATGTATAACATTGTATTCACAACTGCAACTAATTATAAAGATAAAGCATCAGATTCTAAACTTCTTCTTGCTGCTGAAAGAATTGCTAAAGAGGAAGGTTGTACAGAAGCTTGTGTTCCATTAAGTAAAGAACATCCTTACCATAAAAACGGCGTTTTCGAATTTTATGAAATGAATGGTTATAAGAACATTGGAGAAATAAAATGGGCGCCTAATTCTAGAGAATTTATAGAATGCTATTTTTATAAAAAAGATTTAGTCTGAATTTTAAAACAATTTTTACTATTCATTCTGATATTCTACTTCATTTGGAAACAAAATCGAGAATGAGTAACCCTGATAATCTCTCTGAATCTTTCCAACACCCAATTTTTTAAGAAATTCTATCATATCATCAGTAACTTTTTTGTGATTACTACTCTCACCTTTAAATTCAATTTCTACAAAAACCCCCAATCCGATTACAGTATCAACAGATATTTCATAATCTTTGTAATTCCAGGTTTTCCTTATTTTATCAACTTTAACTAATGGTTTGATATCGAGCGCTGCAAATAATTTCTTAATTGTATCTAAATCCTCTACGTGGGTTTCAAATTCATCACAACTATAGGCTTTTCCATCCTTGTTACACTGCCAATTTTTATAATTTATAGAGTATTTTCCATTTTCATTTCTTAGTCTCAACCATTCCTTTACAGGACGAATAGATACGAAGTTTCTGTGAATAGGTGTAAAATATTCATCAAATTGTTTCTCCTCTTTTTTAAATTTTGCATTTCTTTCTAAAAATGAAATTAATGGCTTAGCATTTTCTATTTTAACCTTTATTTCTATTTCAGTATCGTTTGATGACATATTAGATTTCTAACCACGATTAAAAACTAGTTTGTTTATGGTTTCTATACTCAAAGTCTGATTATCCCCTATACTTTTCAGATAATCAACCGTCGTATTCATGTAATTGTTGTATAAAACAAAAAATATAATCAATTCAAGTATCATGATTGAAAAAACAATATAACTTATTTTTTTTGGATGTTTGCTCATTTCACTAACGCCCAAAATTATGCCTATAGGAATTATTGGTTGTAACATATCTCTTGTCACACCAGCTTTTATCCACCCAAAGAAACTTGCTGCCAATAATATTGGTACAATGACAAATAGAATCGAAAATTCTGTTTTGAAATTTTTGATAATCCAAATTACAAAAAATATGTAAACACCGCTAGTTAATGCTCCTGGTATAGAATGGAAATAATAATATACGAGTGGTAAATTTGTAAGATTAATTATTTTATGTAGTTGTATTATGGGTAAATTCACAAAATAATTGACTAATTTTACAACAGGAATTACAGGCAATACAGTATTCAGAAGATTTACAATTCTAACAAAAAAATGATAATAAATTGGTTTAGATATAAATTGTGCCCAAACTTCTCCAAAACCTTTTCCAATAACTGTTTCATAACCATTTACAGCAAAAGGATAGAAAATAAAATAGTCTTTATATCCGGTATAAGTTTTTATTAAAATTATCAATAGTACAGAAAGTAGAAATATAATGACTATTTTTGTTGCTCTCCATCTATATTTAATCCCGTACCAGACATACGCAGGTAAAACAAAAAATAATGACAAAGCATGAGAAAGAAATCCTGATAAAGAAGAAACATAGGAATCAATGTATCTTTTTTCTAAAATAAAAACTATGAAATACAGGACAAACATGGTAGTTTGCATTTTTGCCCAATTGTACAGGCTATTTTCTATTACGAAAGGATTGAAAATTAAAAATAACAAAGATATGTAAATGAATTTTGGTTTAATGAATTTTTTACTTAAAAGATAGAAAGGAAAAATGGTTAATGCTCCCGCCAAAGCAGAGGTTATTTGCGCTATATAAAAACTTTTCCCAAATATAGTTAGAAACGCTCCTTCGATTAGACTGAACAAAGGAGTCCTTTCACCCTTAAAATTAAAGCCGCTTTCTGCTATATCTAAACTAAAATTGTAATAATCAGTCCAGTTTCTACCCATCGGATAGAGATAAATGAATAGTTGTAAAATCACATAAAACAGGAATTGCAAACCAAATATGATCAATAATTCTTTTTCACCTTTTTTTATTTCCTTAATTTTTTGATAAAATGGATATAACAGTATTAAAAATGGAATTAAGTAAATATACCAAATTTGGAGTTTTGTTATCCACAGGACAAAACTCAAACCACCTAACAAAATTGAAAATAATATAGGAAAATAAAAAAAATCCTTTTTAATCAATTTCGTTAAACCTAGTCCCAAGACTAAGGAATACAAGAAAATCAAGGCCGATGAGAAAAGATAAATTATTAACATTTAATTAGAATTAATCTATTAACAATTTTATATTTGTGATGTTATTGGATATTTCGATCGTAGTTCCTGCCCACAATGAAGAGGAAAATTTGCCTTCTCTAATAGAAGATCTAATTAAATTGATCGATGAAAATAAATTAAATTCGGAAATAGTTCTAGTCGATGATAACAGCACAGATAAAACCGGAAATATAATCGATTCTTATGCGAGTAAATTTAGCAACATCAAATCAATTCATAGAAAAACTGAAGAAAGAGGCATGGGATTCGCTTTAATTGAAGGCACAAAAAAAGCCAACGGTGAAATAATAGTTTGGACAATGGCCGATAGATCTGATAATCTAGATACAGTACCTAAGTTAATCAAAAAAATAAATGATGGCTATGATATGGTTGTGGCATCACGCTATATGGAAGGTGGTTCGCGTGGCGATTTAAGTGTCGATAAAGCATTTTTCAGCAGCAGCTATACTAAAGTTACCAGATTATTTTTTGGTATACCAATACACGATATTACAAATGCTTTCAGAGCTTTCAGAAAAAAAATTTTTGAAAGTATACGATTAGAATCTGGAGATTTTGCAATTTCACCAGAATTTGCGATAAAAGCTCAATTAAAAGGGTTTAAACTCGGTGAAGTTCCAACAACATATTATAACCGAAAATTGGGCAGGACTAAATTTAAAATGTTTAAGATGGGAATTAGGTACATAAGTTTACTAAAATATGGTTTACTAAAAAATGGGTGAAAATAAAGTGAAAATTTTATTGATAAATCCTTCACAGGCAGATGTATATGGTAAAGCTTTCTCACCAGACTTTCCACCATTGGGTTTAGGTTATATAGGTGCTGTTTTAGAAAGAGAAGGTCACAAAGTACACATTTTAGATTTTGATGCAGACAGAATGAGTAATGAAAAAATAATTGAGTTTTTGAAAAAATCCAAACCTGAATTAGTTGGATTGACCGCAACTACACCAACTTTCAATCATGCTGTTTCTATCGCAAAATTAGTTAAAAGCGTAGATAACATACCAATTGCTTTAGGAGGTATTCATGCCACAATATTACCAGAAAAATGCATTTCAAATGAGTTTATAGATTTTGTAATAAAAAGTGAAGGCGAATGCACAGCAGTTGAACTTGCGAGAGCTTTAGAAAATAATAGGGATTTTTCCAGTATAGATGGTTTATTCTACAAAAATGATGGAAAAATAATTCAAAATAAGGACAGAGATCTCATTAAAGATTTAGATAGCCTGCCTTTCCCAGCAAGACATCTATTCAATCAACAAAAATATACGTATCCGGATGCACTTTATTCTCCAGCAATGCCTATAATCACCAGTCGTGGTTGTCCAGGTCAGTGTATATATTGTTGTACAAAATTAATTTTTGGTAGAATATTCCGTTTCAGAAGTGCGAAAAATATTGTTGACGAAATAGAATTTTTGATTGAAAAATATGGTGTAAAAGAAATTCACATACACGATGATAATTTTACTCTTATTAAAAAAAGAGTTTTTGAATTTTGTGATGAGATTAAAAAAAGAGGAATTGACATAGCATTTTCATTACCCAACGGAATAAGGGTAGACCAGGTTAATTATGAGATATTATCTTCTTTGAAAAAAATCGGTCTTCACAGCACTGCTTTTGGAGTTGAAAGTGGAAGTCAAAAAATATTGAATAACGTAAAAAAAGGAATTAAGATTAATCAAATAAGAAGAGCCTTCAAATTATGTAAAAAATTGAAAATTGAAACATGGGCCTTTTTTATGTTTGGTTTACCAGGTGATACTATTAAAACAATGAGACAAACGATTAAATTTGCAAAGGAATTGGATCCAGATGTTGCCAAATTTCACATTCTAAAACCATATCCAGGAACAGAGGTTTTCGATTTACTATCAAGACAAGGTTTGATACTAGAGTCGGATTGGTCTAAATACGGAATACATACTAAACCGGTTCATAGATTACCTGGTTTAAATGAAGATGAATTGATGCTTATGGTAAAAGATGCTTACAGACAATTTTATCTCAACCCAGTGAAAATTGTTAAAGAAATATTACGAATGAAATCATACGCAAGGGCAAAACTTAACATAAAAGCAGGTCTATCTATATTGCAAATGGTCAAATAATTTATTTTCATATTTTTCTTTCAAAAGAATGTAATAGTAATAAATTAATCCTACCCAAACCATCAATGCAGGTAACCCATAAAATATACCATAAGCTAAAAATTTAGATTTGCTATCAATATGGTCTCCGTACAATTCCATAACAACTTTCATCTTAGATGTGTCAATTAATTTATCAGCTAATTTTTCCATTGGTAATATCACAAGTGGTGCTGCATGAAGTTCTTCGAACATTATTATAGCAAAAACTAATAAAACCCAAACATTCCTATAACTTTTCTTAAGCCAATTTAACGAGTAAAACGTTCCGATAGGTGCTAGGACAACAGCTACTAATAAAAGTACTCTATCAAACCAAGTATAATTGACAAAACCCCATCTGTATATCGCCGAAAATAGAATCAAACTTATAATTGTCAAAGAAACTCCAAATAACCACTGTTTTTTCATTCGTTTAATTTTCGTAACATTATTACCAAATAAGAAAAAAATAAATAGGAATAAAAAATACATGTAATAAGGTGCAATCCAAATCCCCAACAAAACACTACAAATAAAGATTAATAAAATATTTCTTTGGAGTTCTATCTCAAAATTCTTCAAGGGATGTTTTATAATTAAATAAAATGTAACTAAATAGCCAGCAATTAAAACACCTTTAGACAAGAAATCTATGTCTATGTTTGAAACATATTTGAAAATGTTGTAAATGCTCATTGTTCCGCTGCCACTATAGTCATATGATAATGTAGCCATAAAACTATACAACGTCTTTTCTAGTCCAGCAATCATAATAAAAGGAATTATCAACAGTATAAAAAATAAAATTGAACTAAAAATATACATCATTGTTTTTTTTCGACCATATTTTCTGAAGATATAATAAATGATTACTGGAAAAACCATTGCTGGTATTATTTTGAAAAGAATTGATGCTATACTAAAGAATGAAGATAAAATCAGTTTTTTTTCCATAAGAAAATAAATTGACAATAATAAAAAAGACATAAAAACTGGGTTGTTATTTCCTAGAACACTTGAAGTATGCAATGGTAAAAATGAAAGGCTATAAACCAATGCCAAATAAAAAGACGTTTCTTTATTAAAAAACTTTCTTCCAATGAAGAATATCAGTACTACATTTGCTACATCAAAGACTGTACTCAACATTTTGAATGAAAAGAAATCTATCCCAAAGATTAAATACCAAACCATCGACAGTGTCAAATACAAAGGACCATATAAAGACCTGCTCGTAGTGCGTTTAGCCCAATCAGTACAATCCCACATGAAATATTTGCCTTCTGCCATGCACTTTCCACCACCTATGTATGCACTAAAATCGTGTGGTATGTAAGGAAACATAATATACAATGGAGCTATCAGAGCACGGACTAGAAAACTTATCACTATTAAAAATAGTATAAGATAAATCTCTTTAATTTTCAACCATTCTTTTACTTCATCATTCATCTTTCTCACTCTTCAAAATTGCAAATGAACCTTTGGCGTATGTTATTAAATCATTGAAAGTTCTTATCTCCAGAAATTTACGCATTATAGCCTTTGGCCTATAATAAAAACGCCTATAAGCATCACAACACCTTTCAACAGCATCTGGTACGCAGTAAGGAAGTCTATCCATCCTCTCGCCCAAAGAAAATTCCCTCCAATAATCAGGGTCGAAGTTAAGTTGCTCTACGGCCATATCCCACAGTTTTGTGGCGGGAAATGGGGTTGTTATTGCATACATTGCCCAATCAGGGTCGATCTCCTTGGAGAATTCAACAGTTTGTTCGAAATCGACTCTACTCTCTGTAATGTATCCCACCATGAAATAAGCAAATGTTTTTATCCCGATTTCACGAGACCATCTGAATGCCAATCTGGCTTTCTCTAATGTTATCCCCTTGTTCATCAATTTTAAAATTCTCTTGGAGCCTGATTCTACACCAAAACGCAACTTTATGCATCCCGCCCTTTTCATCAAACATAAAAGCTCAGGGTCTACAAAATCAACTCTCTGTGGGGTTTCCCATACGATATCAACCTTCCTTTTAATCATCTCAAGACAAAGCTCCCTGACAAATTTTTTGCTCGGCCAACAATCATTATAAAATGCAATCTCTTTGACTCCATATGTGCTTATTATGTATTCCATCTCATCAACAATGTTTTTTGGGGAACGCTTTCTGAATCTTTTCCAAATAGGGTCTTTAAAACAATAAGCACAATTGAACGGACATCCTCTTGTAGCAATCATAGTTGACATGGGAGTTTTCATCCCGAGCATACCATACATATTCATGTCCATCAAATGATATGCTGGAAATGGTATTGCATCAAGATTTTCGATTGGTAATCGTGGCTGATTGACAATAACTTCTCCCCTACTTTTCCATATCAATCCTTTGATATTATTGAATCTTTTTCTACCTTGAATTTCATTGATAAGCTCTTGCATCGTGTACTCTCCATCCCCGCACACACCAAAATCAAAATGCTGGAGTGATAGGGGTTCTCTTGGAAATGCAGACAAGTGAGGCCCTCCTATAACTACTTTAATGCTATTGTTAACTTCTTTAATCAATTTTGCCATTTCAATCACATCAGGGATTGATGAAGTCATCGCTGTCATCCCAACGACATTAGGATTAAATTTCTCTATTTCTTGTTGAATGGCTTTTCGTGAAAGATGATGTAGGAGTGCATCAAGAATTCCAACTTCATGCCCATCTTGTTCCAATGTAGCTGCCAAATAACCGATTCCTAATGGTTGAGGAACCCCTTGCTCAACGTCAATAGATTTAGGCAAAACATTGTTAATATCAATTTCAGAATTCGGAACAATAAAAAGTATTCTCATCCTTTAACCGCCATTTTCTTATTCTCATATTTCTCTTGCAAAATAATATAATAGTAATAAATTATTCCTGTCCAAACCATCAATGCAGGTAACCCAAAAAATAACTATAAACTTAATTCAGAATTTTCTCCTGTAATTATTTTGTATCCCTTAGGCAATTTGTCCGATGAAATAACATTAGAGTGTTTTCCTATCAAACTATCTACTATCTTTCCTTTGCAATCTATAACCGAATCGCCAATAATTATTGAAGATTCAATCTCACCATTTATTATTTTTGTATTATTCCCTATCGAAGTATAAGGACCAATGTATACATTTTCTCCAATATCACAATTTCTTCCTATTATTACAGGTCCTTTAATTAAACTTCCATTTCTGACTATGCTACCTTCACCTATTTTTATATTTCCTATAATTTTCGCTTTTTTTTCAACCTTTCCTTTAATTTCAGATGATTGAATATCATTCAACATAATATAATTTGCATGAAGAATATCATCAGTAGTTCCTGCATCATCCCACCAACCATTAACAAAATGAGATATAATTTTATGTTTTGATTCTATCAACGCTTGAATCACATGTGTCAACTCTAGCTCATTCCTAGCTGATGGTTTTAGATTTTTTATATGTTCAAAAATGATTGATTTGAATAAGTAGACGCCAACAATCGCATAATTTGTCTTTGGTTTTTTGGGTTTTTCTTCCACCTCTATTATATTACCTTTATTATCCAAAGTAGCGATTCCAAATTTTTCTGGGCTATCAACCTTACATAATAAAATACTTGCCTCTGCATTGCTTTTTTTGAATTCTTTGACAAAATGTTTTATCCCACCCTTTAAAATATTATCTCCTAAATAAACAACAAAATCATCATTTTTTAAAAAATCTTTTGATATCCATACTGCATGTGCCAAACCACGAGGGGCATCTTGTTCTAAATAAGTAATTTTCGCTCCCCATTTTGAACCATCGCCAACAGATTCTTTTATTGTATTTATACGATCTTCTGTGTAGCCAACTATAATACCTATATCTTTTATACCGGCATTCACTAAATCCTCTATACAATAATGTAGAACAGGCTTATTTGCAATAGGTATGAGTTGTTTAGGGCCTGTATGAGTTAGTGGTCTTAAACGTTTACCTAAGCCACCCGCCAATATCAATCCGCGCACTGAATCACCATTTTAAATACTTTATACTTAACTTTCATTATAAAAATAATATATAAAATAGTTGGTTTCATGAAAAATACAAGAATTCTAGTAACGGGTGGCGCAGGTTTCATAGGAAGTAATTTCATAAGATATTTGCTCGAAAAATATCCAGACTGTAAAATTATAAACCTCGATAAACTAACGTACGCAGGTAACCTAGATAATCTAAAAGATATTGAAAATAACAAGAACTACACCTTTGTAAAAGGCGACATATGCGATAAAAAAATAGTAGATAAAATAGCGAGAGACTGTGAAATTATAATCAACTTTGCTGCAGAAACCCATGTCGATAAAAGTATAATAGAAGCTGGTTCGTTCGTTCAAACTGATGTTTCTGGAGCTTATACATTATTGGATGCAGCAAAAAGATTTGGAATTAAAAAATTCATTCAAATATCGACAGATGAAGTATATGGTAGTATTAGTAGAGGATCATTCAAAGAGTCAGATAGCCTTAATCCAAGCAGTCCATACTCTGCTAGCAAAGCTGGTGCAGATTTATTAGTTATAGCATATCATAGAACTTTTAATTTGCCAGTCTTAATAACAAGAAGTTCAAATAATTTTGGGCCATACCAGTATCCAGAAAAGGTTATTCCGTTATTCATTACAAATGCTTTAGGAAATAAATCACTACCTTTATATGGAGATGGAATGAATGTGAGAGATTGGTTATTTGTTTTGGACAATTGCGAAGCTATAGATTTAGTTACGCAAGAAGGTGAAATAGGAGAGATTTATAACATAGCTTCAGGTGTTGAAAAAACAAACATAGAAATAACAAGGATGATACTAAAAGAACTCAACAAACCGGAATCATTAATAAATTATGTCAAGGATAGATTGGGACATGACAGAAGATATTCTCTTGACTGTACAAAAATAAGAAAACTTGGTTGGAAGCCAAGCCATTCCTTTGAAGAAGCATTAAAAACAACAATCCAATGGTATATAGAGAATGAATGGTGGTGGAAACCACTTATTAAAAATTAATTGTTATTAATAATTTTAGTGTCATGATAGTCTAAGTGTTTTTTATGTCTGAATATTATAGACTCCCATTTTTAACTGAACTCAAAATACGATTAAGGACAAGATTTTATTTCCTATTTAGAAAGCATCGTTTACCTGAAAAAATATCTATGAGAAAAGGGGATTGTAACAAATGTGGTGTTTGTTGCAGAGTAAAAGTTTTTGGCGTTAAATGTCCATTTTTCCAAGAAAAAGAAAATACCTGCAAACTCTACGGTACTAAATTTATGCCCAAGGGATGCAAATTATTCCCCTTTGATTTACAAAATAGATACGAAGGAAAAGTAAAAGAAATTGAAGATAAATGTGGTTATTATTGGTAGATATGGCAGAAAATAACAATTTTAGTATCTCAGTTTTTTTCCCAGTTTACAATGATGAAAAGACTATTCCACAACTCGTATCAAAAATAATACCAATATTAAAATCCGTAACAGATGACTTCGAAGTAATCCTGATAAATGATGGTAGCAGTGATAACAGTGCTAAAGTTATCGATGAATTAGCTAGAAAATACTATAATGTTAGAACCATTCATCATAAAAAAAACATGGGTTATGGCTATGTTTTAAGGACGGGATTCTACAATGCAAAAAAAGATTTGGTTTTCTATACAGATGGGGATAATCAATATGATGTCTCCGAACTAACAAAATTATTGCCATTAATTAAAAATGTCGATATTGTAAATGGTTATAAAATTAAAAGGTCGGATGCTCTTTACAGAATAATAGCTGGAGATCTTTATAACTGGGGTGCTCAAATTCTATTCCATTTAAAAATAAGAGACGTTGATTGCGATTTCAGACTTTTTAGAAGATATGTTTTTAATAAAATTAAATTAGAATCTAACAGTGGGGTAATTTGTCTTGAAATGATAAAAAAATTACAACATGCAGGTTTTAAGTTTAAAGAGGTACCTGTTCATCATCATCCGCGTGTCTTTGGAACATCTGAGTTTTTTAACTTCAAAAGAATATTTAAAGTTTTAACGAGTTTTGGTAAATTATGGATAAAATTTATGATATGGCAAGAGTATGAGTGATTTTTATGGAAAATATGGGCGATATATTTAACAATTCAAAAGTCTTGATTACCGGTGGCGCAGGTTTTGTAGGGAGTAATCTTGCTATTAAGTTAGTTGATTTAGGTGCTAAAGTTGAAATTTTTGATTCCTTAATGCCCGAGCAAGGTGGAAACTTACATAACCTTGATGGAATTAATGAGAAAATAAAATTTACAAAAGCTGACATAAGAGACGAAAAAAAAATAACACAATCTATTAAGGACAAAGATTTTTTATTCAATTTAGCTGCCTATACAAGTCATGAAGGCAGTATGAAAGATCCATTCACGGATTTTGATATAAATTGTCGTGGAAATTTAATTTTACTTGAAGCATGCAGAAAAAACAATCCCAATATTAAAATAATTTATACAGGAACTAGAGGGCAGTATGGCAGAATAATTTATACGCCAGTAGACGAAAAACATCCAATAAATCCAGTAGATGCTAATGGGATTTCTAAAATGACCGGTGAAATGTATCATTTTTTATTTCACAATGTTTATGGATTGAAAGTAACTTCCTTGAGATTAACTAATACTTATGGGCCTCGACATTTAATGATGCATGGAAAACTAGGTTTTGTAAATTGGTTTATCAGATTAGCCATGGATGGCAAAAAAATTAAAATTTTTGATGGTTCACAAATTAGAGATTTAAATTTTATCGATGATGTTGTAAAAGCTTTACTAATAATTACAGTCAATGAAAAAACTAATGGAGAAATATTTAATCTTGGTTCTGGAAAACCTATCAGTATTCTCGATTTAACAAAGTTAATAATTAAAATAGTTGGAAATGGTAATTATGAGCAAATTTCATATCCAAGGGAAAGAAAAAAAATTGAAATTGGAGATTACATTGCTAACTTTAGTAAAATTAAAAATTTGGTAGGGTGGAGGCCGGAAACATCATTAAAAGAGGGATTGAAAAAAACAATTGAATTTTATAGATTGAACAAAAAAAATTATTGGTGAATAAAATGTCAGAGAAAATTCCTGTACTTGACTTAAAACAACAATATCATTCGATAAAAAATGAAATAGACGATGCAATCAATTCTGTTTTAGAAAATGGATGGTTTATTCTTGGGAAAAATGTTCAAGAATTTGAAAAAGAATTCGCAAGATATTGCAACACTAAATTTGCTGTTGGAGTAGGAAGTGGAACGGATGCATTACACTTATCTTTACTTGCTTTTGATATTGGCCATGGAGATGAGGTTATCACTACTCCTCTTTCAGCTATTGCCACTTCTTTTTCCATAACATATACTGGTGCAAAACCAGTTTTTGTTGATATAGACCCCGAGACGTATAATATTGATGTAAAGAAGATTGAAGAAAAAATTACGGACAAAACCAAAGCAATAATACCTGTACATTTGTATGGACAACCATCCGATTTAGATTCTATCTTGGAAATTGCTAAGAGACATAATTTAATTTTAATTGAGGATGCTTGTCAAGCTCACGGCGCTTTGTACAAAGGAAAAAAAGTTGGTAGTTTTGGTGATATTTCAACTTTTAGCTTTTATCCTACGAAAAATTTAGGTTGTTATGGAGACGGAGGAATAATTTTAACAAATAACAAACAAATCTATGAAAAAATTCTATTGTTAAGAGATTATGGACAAAAAGAAAGATATCATCATTCAATTCTTGGGTTTAACAGTAGATTAGATGAAATTCAAGCAGCCATATTAAGAGTCAAATTAAAAAAATTAGATGAATGGAACAATCTAAGAAGGAAAAATGCAAAATTGTACAATGAATTGCTAGAAAATTCTAATGTTATTACACCAATTGAAAAAGAATATGCAAAGCATGTTTATCATTTGTATGTGATTAGATCAAAGAAAAGAGATAAATTAAGACAATGGTTGAAATCTAAAGGTATTCTAACAGACGTTCACTATCCGATGCCAATTCATCTACAAGAAGCATATAAATCACTTGATCATAAAAAAAATATTTTACCAATAGTCGAGAATTATGTCAATGAAATATTGACATTACCAATGTCACCCGAATTAAAAGAAGAAGAAATAAGAAAAATAGCATTAGCTATTGATTCTTTCAAACTATAGTTGCTGATATCATAAATTTAATTGAAATATAAAGTGAATTTGATGCCAAAAAAAAGTAAAACTTTGATAATAGTTAATTCTATGAGTCAAATATCTAAACTCATTTCAGAAGTGAAAAAATTAAAGAGCAATAGTAACAATGAAACAATATTGATTTTATTAAACTCTTATGCAAAGGATAAGTTAGATGAAGAAAATTTAAATTATAAAACAACTGAAAATTATGATTTCTGTCAAAAACTTAATGATTTGGATAAAAAAGCAATATCTTGGATAAAAAAATGGCCAAACATAAAAATAAGAGAGAATGAAAATTTTAAAGAACTAGTTGCTTATGAAAATATATCTTTATGGTGGCTAGTAGATGTTTGGTTTTATTTGGCATCTTCCTTCAATTATTATCCAATCAAAGAAATTATTAAAAACATTGAAATTATTCGACATATAATCGACATAGAAAACCCAGACCATATTATTGTAACTGATAGTAAAAGCTTAATCGGAAAAATCACTATTCTAATAGGAAATCAAAGGAAAATACCAATTTCAGTAATTGAAAGCGGAACATTTTTTAATTTTAAGTATTCGGCCATGAAATTTGTTCGACCATTTTTAATTAAAAATTTTAAAAATACGAAAGAACTTTTGAGAGAAATTTCAGGAAAAATATTAAAATTTTCATTTAAATCTAAAAGCAGATACACTAAACCTAAAAATAAAATCTTGTTTGTCACACATCCAACATATATACAATCTTCAATTGATATTGAAACCAAAGAAAAAATAAAAGAAGACACTATTTTAGGACCTGTAATAAGAGAATTAAGAAAAGATAAGAACAATGAAATGGTATTGGTAGACACAGACCCATTCCCGATATTTAGATTCGGATTTTTATTTGAAAAAAAATATAAGCATATTGAAGGTTACTTGAATAAAGAAATTAAAAAAAAGATATCTCAGGAAGCCAAAAAAAATTCAATAAAATGGAAACAATTAAAACGAGATAAATCTTTTATTGAAAGTTTAAATTATGAAAATATTCCATTATTCGAATTATTGGAAGATAAATTTTCTGAACTCTTTTATAGAAAATTTATCGAGGCGGTTAAATACATTGAGATGATGTTACAAGCTGTTAAAAAAGAGAAACCCGATGTAATTGTAATAGTTGATGAATATGGTCTGTATGGAAGAGCTGCTATTACTGCAGGTAAAATAAAGAATATCCCAACTTTGGCCATTCAACATGGTGCATTAACTCCAAATGATTTGGGTTGGTTGCATCCTTCTGATGAAATATCTAATAATTTTATTGATCCCAAATATTGTCCGATACCTGATAAAACAGCTGTTAGTGGCGAATATTATAAAAACATTTTAACTCGACTAGGGTCTTATTCAGATGATAGAGTTATTATAACCGGCCAACCTAAATATGATATTTTAGCTCATGCAAACAACTTCTTTGAAAAAAGAAAAATTTATGATAAATTTAAGATAGAACATAAGAAAAAATTGGCTGTGCTTGCAACGCAACCACTTCCAAAAAATGAAAATGAATTACTATTTCGTTCTATTTTTAGAGAAATTAAGAAATTAAAGGATATACAATTAGTAATTAAACTTCATCCAAATGAGTATGACGAATCACTGCATCGAAATACAGCAAAAGAAGTTGGTTTGGATGTTATATTAACAAAGGACATAAACCTTTTTGAGTTGCTTAATGCATGTGATGTTTTAGTGACTGTATCTTCGACAGTGGCACTAGAAGCAATGATTTTAGATAAACCCGTTATTATAGTAGATTTAAAAAATAATCCAGATGAAACAGCATTTGTGAAGAGCGGAGCAGCAATAGGCGTTTACAAACCCAATGATATTAGCAAAGCTATAATTAAAGTTTTGAATGATAAAGAAACAAAGAGAAAATTGCAAAATAATATGAAAAAATTTGTATATGAACATGCTTATAGAATAGACGGTCTTGCTTACAAAAGAATAGTAAAATTGATTAATGAAATGATAAATAAATCGAGTTGATAAAAATGAGTGCAAACGGCAGAGTGTTATTCATAGTTCACGACCTTTATCAAGAAGATAATCATTTTCCGTTAGGAGTAGGCTATATGGCCGCAATATTAAGGAAAAATAATGTTGATGTAAAAATATATTGTCAAGATATATTTCATTATACAAATGAAGAGTTAGCTAAATTTTTATCAAAAAATAAATTTGACTTGATTGGAGTAGGATTTTTAGCAGCAAGATTCAAAGAAACGATAATCGATCTTTGCGATACTATAAACAGATATAAAAAAAATGCTTGGTTGGTTCTTGGAGGGCATGGACCTACTCCTATTCCTGAGTACATGCTGAACAAAACTAGAGCAGACGTAGTTGTAATGAGTGAGGCTGAAGAAACAATCGTTGAATTATTAAGATGTAAACTAAATAAGGGAGATATTTCAAAAATAAAAGGCATAGCTTATCGTGATGGCAATAATATAGTAATCAATGAAAGACGAGATCCAATTAAAAATTTAGATTCTATACCCTTTCCGGAATGGTCGCTATTTCCTATGAATAAATACACGACTTGTCTCAAACTTTTTAGAATGACGAGTAAAGATAGAGCTTTAGGAATTTTAACAAGTAGAGGATGTATCAACAGATGTAATTTTTGTTATAGGATGGAAAAATGGATACGATTCAGGGGTGTAGAAAATGTTGTTGAAGAAATGAAAATTTTGCAAGAAAAATATAAAGTAAATTATTTTATGATGGATGATGAATTGTTTGTATTTCCAAAAAAAAGAATTTTTGATTTTCTTAGTATTTTAGAATCAAGTAAACTTAAAATAAAATTTTCATGCAATGCCAGGGTAGATGTTTTTGATGAAGAATTAGCTAAATGTTTGAAAAAAACTGGTTGTCAATTTCTTAATTTTGGAATGGAATCGGCCGACCAAAAAGTTTTAGATTTAATGAATAAAAGAACTACAGTTGAACAAAATATTCGAGCTGCAGAAATAGCAAAAAAAGTTGGAATCGGATTGGGCTTGAATTTTATATGGGGCAATAAAGGGGATACCGAAGAATCATTAAAAAAGAATGTAGAATTAATAGAAAAATATAACACTTATGATCAACTTAGAACAATCAGACCTGTAACACCATATCCAGGATCTGATTTATACTATGAGGCTCTAAATAGAGGTTTTATATCTGGCCCAGAAGACTTTTTTAATAAATTTAAGAACTCAGATTTATTGACAGTCAACTTTACAGATATCCCAGAAGAAAAATTTTATAAAATACTTTTTGAAACTAACAAAGAACTGATAACAGATTATTACGTGCATACTTCAAAAGATATGAATGCTGCTAACAATTTGATAAAAAATTTTTATGACTTATATTTTGGGAATAAAGTTGATTTTAGGGGAGCAAGACACTATGTTAAAAAATAATAAAATATTATCCATAATACCAGCCCGTGGTGGATCTAAAGGTATCAAAAGAAAAAATATAAAATCATTGGCTGGAAATCCATTAATTACTTATACTATAGAAGCTTCGTTAAAATCTAATATTATAGACAGAACAATAGTTTCTACTGAAGATGAAGAAATTGCGAAGATTGCCGGAAAATATGGCGCTGAGGTAATAAAAAGACCAAAAGAATTAGCTGAAGATAAAACACACACAATTGATGTTGTTTTGCATGTTTTAGATCTTCTAAATAAAAGGGGTTGCAATTTTGATATAATTATTCTTTTACAACCAACATCACCATTAAGAACAATAAAAGATATACGTGATGCACTAGAAACATTTCTGGAAAATGATTGTGAATCTGTAGTGAGTGTTTGTAAAAAGAAAAATATTTTTTGGAGTTTTGAAGTTGCAAATGGTTATTTGAAACCTATATGTGACAGAGATTTTCTCAAAAAGAGAAGGCAAGATTTGAACTACATATATGCTCCAAATGGAGCTATCTATATTTCGACTCCTCAGAATCTGCGTAAATATAGAAGTTTTTACCCTAGTAAAATTATTCCATATGTGATGCCAGTCGAAAGAAGCATTGATATAGATAATGAAATAGACTTTATGTTAGCAGAACTGTTATTAAAAAATATTAAACGATAATTTTTAGATAAATATAGAAGCAACTAAAGTGACAAAAATATGTCTTTTATTAGAATAATACCAAGATTGGATATAAAGGGACCAAACTTAGTGAAAGGTATTCATCTGGAAGGTTTGCGTGTATTAGGTAAACCTGAAAATTTTGCGCGATACTATTATGAGACAGGTGCTGATGAGCTAATTTACATGGATGTAGTTGCCAGTCTATACGGACGTAATAATTTATTAGATATTGTTGAAAAAACATCTAAAGAAATTTTCATTCCTTTGACAGTTGGAGGTGGTTTGAGAACTATAGATGATATTCAAAAAGTCCTTCGGGCAGGAGCAGATAAAGTATCTTTAAACACAGCAGCCATTAAAAACCCTAAATTTATACAAAAAGCATCTAAGCGATTTGGTTCGTCTACTATTCTTGTATCGATTGAAGCAATTAAAAAACAAGATGGTTCTTACGAAGCTTATACTGATAATGGACGACAAGAAACCGGAGTTAATCCATTTGATTGGGCAATGCAAGTAGCAGAGATGGGTGCTGGAGAAATCATGGTGACATCAATTGACTGTGAAGGAACAGGTTTAGGATATGATATTGAATTAACTCGAAAAATTGCTGAATCAGTATCAATCCCGGTAATCGCCTGTGGCGGAGCTGGCACAATCAATCATATAAGTGATGTCATAACTCATGGAAAAGCAGATGCAGTAAGCATGGCTTCTATACTTCACTATAATTTTGTTAAAAAACCCAATGTTAACGATGATTTTTCAAGTGAGGGCAATATTGAATACCTTCGAAACAGACGTGAATTTTTAAATATTCAAAGTACTACTATCCCTGAAATTAAGATGCAATTAATAAAAAATAAAATTGAATGTCGTTATCCTGTAGGAGGTGAAATTAATTCCTAATATAAAATCTCCTAAGATTGCTATTGTTGATTTTGGAATGGGCAATTTGTTTAGCGTAAAACACATGTGTTCTCACGTCGGAATGGATGCAAAAATTACATCCTCAAAACAAGAAATTCTATCTGCCGATGCAGTTATTTTACCGGGTGTAGGAGCCTTCGGTGATGCTATGGATACACTTAGAAAACTGGATTTAGTCGATACACTTAAGAAAGTTGCCATGTCTAATAAACCACTCATCGGAATTTGTCTTGGAATGCAATTGTTAATGTCGAAAAGCTATGAGTTTGGCAAACATAAAGGATTGGATATAATTAAAGGTGATGTTATTCATTTCGATAATCCAATGAATAAATCTAAAAAACTCAAAGTCCCCCATATTGGCTGGAACCGTATTTATTTAGCAAAGAAAATTTCGACCCAAGATGATAAATGGTCAAAAACATTACTCAAAGGTTTGTCAAATAATGAGTTCATGTATTTTGTTCATTCATTCTATGTAAGGCCTGTTAATTCTGATATAATTCTATCTATTACAAAATATGGAAACATCGAATTTTGTTCCAGTTTTCAATATAAAAATATATTTGGCTGTCAATTTCACCCCGAACGTAGCGGACTACAAGGAATGATAATATATCGTAATTTAATATCTTTTATAAAAAAATGTTTATAGAGGGAAAAAATGTCTCAAAGATTAGAGGCAAAATACGGTTTGCCTGAAGAAGTGATTTTTTGTAAACGTTGTGTAATGTCTAATCAAAGACCATCATCCATGCCAGAATTCACACATACAAAAAATTCAAAACATAATACATTGCACATTGATGATGAAGGCATTTGCGATGCTTGTCGATATGCTGAGAAGAAAGAAAAAATTGATTGGAAGAAACGTGAAGAAGAACTTGTGAAACTTCTAGATAAATATCGTCGTGATGATGGTTATTATGATTGTGTTGTGCCTGGAAGCGGTGGTAAAGATAGTGCTTATGCAGCGCACGTATTAAAGTATAAATATGGAATGCATCCGCTGACCATCACATGGCCTCCGATACTCTATACGGATATAGGTTTGAAAAACTTTCGTAACTGGATTGAAGTAGGTGGGTTTGATAATATTACATTTAAACCCAATGGAAAAATCCACCGACTTTTAACAAGATTGGCTATAGAAAATTTACTCCACCCATTTCAGACATTCATTTTGGGGCAAAAAAATCTCGCTCCCAAAATTGCGATTAAATTTGGGATTCCTTTAGTTTTTTATGGAGAAAGCGAAGCCGAATATGGTAATCCAATCGCTGACAACAACAAATCTTTAAGAGACAAGTCTTACTATGCCATGAAAAATCTATCAGAGATATGTTTATCAGGTATTTCTATTCATGAACTTTTTGACAAGTATAAATTAACTTTGAATGATATTTTGACTTATTTACCGATAGATTATTCAGAATCGAAAAATTCAAAAATAGAAGTACATTACTTGGGCTACTATCTAAAATGGACACCACAGGAATCATATTATTATGCGGTAGAAAATACAGGTTTTCAACCTAACCCATTTCGTACAGAAGGCACTTACAGTAAATATGTAAGTTTGGATGATAAAATTGACGGCCTTCATTATTATACGACTTACATTAAATTCGGACTTGGACGAGCTTCATATGATGCATCGCAAGAGATACGAAACAAACATCTGACACGTGAAGAAGGAGTCGCACTAGTTCATCGTTTTGATGGTGAATTCCCACAAAAACATTTCCAGGAAATAATAGATTACATGGGTATGAAGCCGGAACATTTTCTTAAACTCTGTGATGAGTTTAGATCACCTCATCTTTGGAAAAAAGAAAATGGAAAATGGAAATTGAGACATCAGGTTTCTAACGAATAATAAATACAATCTGATAACACATTTAAAATTTACTGATATAGTTAATGAAATAGACTTTATGTTAGCAGAACTGTTATTAAATATATAAAATGTGAAAACAGGATGAAAATAAAAATAAATAACAAGTATGTTGGAGAAGATGAACCAGCATTTATTATAGCAGAAGCTGGCGTTAATCATAATAAAAATTTCAACTTAGCAAAAAAATTAATTGATATAGCGAAAAATTCAGGTGCGGATGCTGTTAAATTTCAAACTTTTAAAGCAGAGGATTTAGTTAGCAAATATGCAAAAATGGTTTCGTATCAGAAGAAAAATATTGGAACAAAAGAAAGTCAGAAAGAAATGTTAAAAAAATTGGAATTAGATTATGGCGATTTTAAAGAATTAAAAAAATATTGTGATAGAAAAAACATAATATTTTTATCAACTCCACATACAGAAGACGCTATTGATTTTTTAGAACCATTGATCCCTGCTTATAAAATTGGTTCTGGGGATTTAACAAATATTCCATTTTTGAAAAAAATTGCTGCGAAAGGCAAACCGATAATTTTGAGTACAGGTATGGCTACTATGGAAGAAGTTGAAGATTCATTAAAGGTACTGTATACGGAGGGAAATAAACAAGTTGTAATACTTCATTGCACTACAAATTATCCTTGCCCATTAGAAGAAGTTAACTTAAGGGCAATGCAAAGTATGCAAAAAGAACTCAATTGTTTAGTTGGTTATTCAGATCATACAACAGGAATATCGACTTCTATAGCCGCTATAGCTATGGGGGCAAGAATTATAGAAAAGCATTTTACTTTAGATAAAAATTTACCCGGTCCAGATCACAAAGCAAGTTTAGAACCAGCAGAACTTAAAAAAATGATTCATGATATACGAAATGTCGAAAATCGATTTAAAAAAGGGGAAAAAATAGAAAACATTTTAAAAACTATACCAAATATAGAAAAAATACTTGGGGATCCTAATAAAAAACCAACAAAGAGCGAGGAAAAAATAAAAAAATTAATAAGAAAAAGCATAGTTGCTAATGTGGATATCCCAAAAGGAACAATTATTACAAAAAATATGCTTTCGATTAAAAGACCTGGTACAGGTATTGCCCCTAAATATATTGATGATATTATTGGAAGAGAAATTAAGAAAGATATAAAACAAGATGAGTTAATTTCTTTTAAACAGTTGGTATAAATGAGTAAAAGAAAAATTGTTTCAGTAACTGGCTCACGAGCTGAGTATGGGCTAGCTAGCAATGTTTTTAGAGCTATAAAAAAACATTCCAAATTAGAACTTTCTTTAATCGTAACCGGCATGCATTTGTCAGATGATTTTGGTTATACGATAAAAGAAATAAAAAAAGATGGCTTTGAAATTGTTGCAAAAATAGAAAATTTGATAGCAGAAGATACAAATGCAGCAATGACTAAATCGATAGGAAAATGCATTTTACAGCTTGTAGATGTTTTAGAGAAAATAAAACCAGATATTTTATTGGTTTTGACAGATTTAGGTCACTCATTAGCAGCTGCTGTAGTTGGAACTTATATGAATGTCCCCATAGCACATGTACATGGTGGTGATGTTTCAGGTCATGTTGATGAACCTGTAAGGCATGCTATAACAAAATTATCTCATATTCATTTTCCAGCGACGAAAAAAAGCGCAGAAAGAATATTAAAAATGGGTGAAGAGTCTTGGAGGGTTTTTACAGTAGGCAATCCATCATTGGACACTATATTAAAACAAAATTTCTCTACTAAGAAAGAAGTAATTAAAAAATTCAATTTGGATATTAATCAACCCATAATTTTGGTTGTTCAGCATCCGGTTACAATATATACCAAACATGCTGCAGAGCAAATGCAAGAAACAATGGAAGCTGTAAAAGAACTTAATTATCAAGCAATTGTTATATACCCGAATGTGGATGTTGGTGGTAGAGAAATGATAAAAATTATCAATCAATATAAAAAATATCCTAAAATTCAGACTTACAAAAGCTTACCTTATAAAGACTATTTGAGCATTATGAATGTTGCAAATGCTATGGTGGGAAATTCAAGCAGTGGTATAATAGAAGCACCATCATTTCATTTACCCTTTGTAAACATAGGTTCAAGACAAAGAGATAGAGAAAGGTCAGAAAATGTAATTAATGTGAACTATGATAAAGAAGAAATTAAAGAGGCAATAGAAAAAGCGATCAATGACAAGAAATTTATAGGGAAAGTTAAAAAATGTAAAACCCCATATGGGGACGGTAAAACAGGAGAAAGAATAGCAGATATACTAAGTAAGATAAAAATCAACAGTCGCCTCCTAGAGAAAAGATTAACTTATTAGTCTAACTTATTAAAAATTAACCAGTGATTAAATTGGAAAATAGATTTAAAAAATGGGAATATCCCAAGATTGAAGATGGGGAACTAACGAAATGGAGTTGGTTAGTCCAGCATAAACACAAACTCAAATTGGGTTATAAAACAGACATCGGAGCCTTTACTTATATTAACGCAAAACATGGTGTAACGATCGAAGATTTTGTTCAAATAGGTAGTCATTGTTCAATTTACTCTGAGTCTACGATAGATAAAAAGAAAGGAGAGGTTATACTTAAAAAAAATTGTAAAATAGGCAGTCACACTCTTATCATGCCAGGTGTTACAGTTGGAAAAAAATCTATTATTGGAGCATTTAGTTTTGTAAATAAAAATATACCAGATAATGTATTGGCATTTGGCAGTCCAATAAAAATAATTCGAAAACTAAAATCAGAGGAATTAAAGTAGAGGGATGCTAGTGAATTGGAAAATTCCTTTATTTAAAATATATTGGGATAAAAGTGACATAGATGCAGTTACAGACACGATTAAAAGGGGTATGAATTGGGCAGTGGGTCCGAACATAGAAAAGTTTGAAAAAATGATAACTGAATATGTGGGGGTCAAATATTGCGTTACTTTTAACTCAGGCACTTCTGCATTACATGCAGTTCTTTTAGCGCATGATATTAAACAAGGAGATGAAGTCATAGTTCCATCATTTTCTTTTATTGCTACTGCAAATGTAGCACTTTATGTTGGTGCCAAACCTATTTTTGCAGAAGTAGAAAATGAAACTTATGGTTTAGATCCAGAAGATGTAAAAGAGAAAATCAATAAAAGAACTAAGGCAATAATACCGATTCATTATGGTGGTTCCCCTTGCATGATAGAAGAATTAAAAGAAATAGCAGAAGATAATAATTTGATTCTTATAGAGGATGCTGCTGAATCTTTGGGTGCTAAAGTCAAAAATAAAAAAGTAGGAACATTTGGAGATTCTGCAATGTTCAGTTTTTGTCAAAATAAAATTATAACAACAGGAGAAGGTGGTGCAATAGTAACTGATTCTAAAGAAATTTATGAAAAATTGAAATTGATACGTTCTCATGGCAGAGATGAAGTTAATGATTATTTTTCATCTGTAGATATCTTAGATTACATAACATTAGGGTTTAATTTCAGGATGCCAGACATTCTTGCAGCTCTTGGAATATCACAACTCAAAAAAATAGATATGCTAATAAAGATGAGAAAAAAGAATGCAAATTATCTAAACAAGAGTTTATCAAAAATAAAGGAGATAAATTTGCCCATAGAAAAACATGATTTTTCTCATGTTTATCAAATGTATACAATAAGAATGAATTCTGGCAAAGAAATGAGAAATGCTCTAATAAAACATTTAGAGAAAAATGGTATTATGTCTAAAATATTTTTTTCACCAATTCATTTAACACATTTTTATATGAAAAATTTTGGTTATAAAAAAGGAGAACTTCCATTAACTGAAAAATTATCAGATCAAGTTTTAACTTTGCCTATGTATGCAAATATGACAGATGAGGAAAAAGATTATATAATTGAAAAAATCTTCAATTTTTTTAAAGAGATGAATTAAAAGATTAAATTGTAGGATATAAAAGTGAAAACATATGACAAAACAAATCTTTGAAGGAAAAAACATACTGGTGACAGGTGGCGCAGGATCTATAGGAAGCAACATAGTTCGAGAGTTGCTAAAATATGACCCTAATTCAATAAGAATTTTAGATAACAACGAAGCAGCAATGTTTAATTTAGAAAATGAACTAAAAAAATTTGAAAATGTCAGATATTTGATTGGTGATATAAGATTTAGAAATAGATTAAAGAGAGCAATGGAAAATATAGATATAGTTTTTCATGCAGCTGCTCTTAAACATGTTCCATTATGCGAATTTAATCCTTTTGAAGCGGTAGAGACGAATGTAGTAGGAACACAAAATACAATAGATATGGCAATAGATGAAGAAGTTGAAAAATTCATAGGTATAAGTACAGATAAAGCAGTCAACCCAATAAGCACAATGGGTGCAACTAAATTATTATCTGAAAAATTGATAACTACTGCAAATTATTATAAAGGGGAAAGAAAAACAAATTTTTCTTGTGTACGGTTTGGAAATGTTCTTGGTTCTAGCGGATCGGTAATAGTCTTGTTTAAAAACCAGATAAAAAATGGCGGTCCTGTCACGCTGACACATCCAGAAATGACCCGATTCTTTATGTCCATGGAAGAAGCCATTCAATTGATTTTTAAAGCCACAGAAATGGCAAAAGGCGGCGAAGTATTTATTTTTAAAATGCCAGCGATGATGCTAAAAGATTTAGCCGAAGTTATGATTGAAGAATTAGCTAAAATCCCCGAAAAAATTAAAATTAAAACAATTGGTATTAGACATGGTGAAAAACTCCATGAAGAACTTATCGGTAAAGAGGATGATAATCAGATTTTGGAAACTAATGATATGTTTATAGTATTGCCAAAAATAATCTTGCCCTACGAAGTTTTTGAAATACCACCTGTGATGACAGAATATAAAGATCTAAAACCTGTAAAATCAGGCGAATATAGTTCTAAGGCAAATGTTATTGGCAAAGAAGATGTTAGAAAATTCCTAAAAAAAGAAGGCATCCTATAGTTCTATCATCTTTATATTTTTTACGCTTATATCTCATATATGAAAATCTGCTTAACTTCGAGTGCCGGTGGACAATTACTTCAGATGCTACAATTAGAAAGTATTTATAAAAAATACGATCATTTTTTCTTAACTTTTAAGAAAACCACCACAGAATCATTAGCAAATAAAGAAAAAGTTTATTTTGTGACCATGCCGGGGAGAAATCCATTAAAAATATTATCATGTTTGATACAGAGTTTGATAATTCTTCTAAAACAAAATCCAGATGTTGTAATTTCTACAGGTTCGGGCGTTACATTACCTATATGTTTTTATGCTAAGTTTTTTGGTAAAAAAATCATCTACATAGAATCTTTTTCAAGAGTTGATTCCCCATCATTTACAGGAAGACTTTTGTACAGATTCTCCGACTTATTCATAATTCAATGGAAACCACTTTTAAAATATTATAAGAATGCAATTTATGGAGGTCCGATATTTTGATTTTTGTAACAGTTGGTACACATGAAAGAGGATTTGACAGATTGGTAAAAGCAGTGGATGGTTTAATAGGTTCTGGAAAAATAAAAGAAAAAGTCATCATTCAGACTGGCTACACTGAATACATACCAAAAAATTGCGATTCATTTAAATTCGCAGATTATGACAATATAGTAGAACTTTGTAAAAAGGCTTCTATTGTCATATCACATGGTGGAGTTGGCTCAATTATAACACCATTAGAATTAGGAAACCCTGTCATCGTTGTACCGCGACTTAAAAGATTTAATGAACATACGAATGATCATCAACTTCAAATTGTAAAAGAATTAGAAAGGCAAGAAAAGATAATACCAGTTTATGATATTAAAAACTTAGAAAATGCTTTAGAAGAAGCAAGAAAAGTGGGAAATAAAAAATATAATAAACAAAGAAGCAAGATTCTTGATATAGTTTCAAACTATCTTTTAAAAATAGAAAAATAGCTTAATATTTTAGCAACATCTGTTAATGTTACTAAATTTATAAAAAAGTATTGATGTAAATACTAAAGGGAAAAAAATGAAGATTTTCATCACGAATCCGCCTTTTTTCAAGAATTTCAACAGGCAAGTTAGATGGAGTGCAAAAACTTCTGGCGGCATTCACCCGCCAATTTATTTAGCATATGCTGCATCTGTTCTCGAGAAGAAGCATGATGTTAAATTGTTAGATGCCATAGCTTCAGATACTCCAATAGAAGACTTTTATAAAATGATTGATAAACAAAACCCAGATTTCGTAATAATGGACACATCTACACCCTCAATCCTAAATGATATAAATATTGCAAAAAAAATCAAGGAAAAACATTCAAATACTAAAATAATTCTTGTCGGTCCTCATGTGTCTGCCATGCCTGAAAATACGATGGAGATTGCACCATGGGTGGATTTTCTAACAATTGGCGAATATGATTATACTTTACCCGAATTAATTGAAAATTCGGAAAATAAAGACAAACTAAAAAATGTAGAAGGAATTGCATATAGAGATAATAAAAGAATAGTTATAACAAAACATAGAGAATTAATTGAGAATTTAGATGAATTACCTTATCCAGATAGAGATCAATTACCTATAGATAAATACAGGGATACTCTTTTAACACCACCATTCACTTTTATAATTTCTGGTAGAGGTTGTCCATTTAGATGCACTTTCTGTTTATGGCCACAAGTCATGTATGGAAGGAGACTAAGATTAAGAAATTATAAAAGTGTTGTTGATGAGGTAGAATACTGCATAAATCGGTATAACTTGAAAAGTTTCAAATTCTTTGATGATACTTTCACTGTCGTGAAAGAAAGAGTAAATAAAATTTGTCAAGAATTGATAAACAGAAAGATTAAAACACCATGGATATGTAATGCACGTGTTGACACGTTAGACAAAGAAAGTATGAAAAATATGAAAAAATCAGGCTGTTATCTTTTCAAGATTGGTGTTGAGAGTGGGAGCCAAAAAATATTGGATGAAATTGGAAAAGGTACAAGAATAGAGCAAATTGAAAAATTCTTCAAATTAACAAAAGAAGTTGGTATAAAAACATTTGCTAGTTTTATGATTGGTTTACCAAGCGATACAGAAGAAACTGTGAAAGCCACTATTAACCTAGCGAAAAGAATAGAACCAGATATGGCACAATTCGTTATTCTTTCACCCCTTCCTGGAACAGAAATGTTTGATGATATAGTAAAAAGGGGTTGGGTCAAATTCCCAATAAAATGGGACGATTACCTAATGAAACAAGGTTACATAAATGTTGTATTTAAACATCCAAAATTTTCTGAAGAAGAACTCAAGAATATGTGTGGGAAAATGTGGAAAGAATTCTATTTGAGACCAAAATTTATAACAAAAAGAATAAAAAAAGGTTTAACAGATTCTAGTGAATTAAAAAGAAATATAAGTGGAATCAAAAAAGTGTTTAGATATTAATGATGAAAATTTCTGTTATAATACCAGCGTATAATGCGCATAAAACAATACAAAAATGTTTAGAAGGTGTTCTAAGTCAAAAAACCAATAACGAATACGAAGTAATAGTAGTTGATGATGGCTCCTCAGATGATACTGTAAAAATTATTGAAAAATTTCCAGTAAGATTAATAAAACAAAAACATCAAGGTCCGGCTAAAGCAAGAAATCTTGGGGCAAAAAAGTCTAAGGGAAATATAATAGTATTTACTGATTCAGATTGTATACCACCAGAAAATTGGTTGAAAGAATTAACAAAACCATTTTCTGATTCAGAAATAGTCGGAGTTTCAGGAACTTATAAAACAAAGAATAAAGAAAAAATCTTAGCCAGATTAGAGGGTTATCAAATAGAAGAAAGACATGAAAAAATGAAGATGATGGATAAAATCGATTTTGTAGGAACATTTAATTGTGCTTATAGAAAAAATATTTTTTTCAAATATGGTGGATTTAATACAAAATTTAAAACATCCTCAGGAGAAGACCCTGATCTATCTTTTAAAATTTATAAAGGTGGCTATAAAATTATATTTCAACCAACCGCATTTGTTTATCACTATCATGTTGATTCATTAACAAAATATTTGAAACAGAAATTTTGGAGAGCATACTGGAGAATATTGCTTTATTCCAGACATAGAGATAAAATAATGGGAGATTCGTATACGAGCAAATCTCTCCTCTCTCAGGTTTTATTCACTGGATTTTTTGTTTTGTTTTTAGTTTTATCATTATTTAATCAAATTTTCATATTTGGAACTTTACTATTTTTATCAATTTTCTTTCTGTCTAATTTAGGTTCATTAATTTTCTTATGGAAAAAGGAAAAAATTTTATTCCTATTTGCTATACCTATTTTATTTTTAAGAAACTTGGCTTGTATATTTGGCGTTCTTTATGGGGTTTTAAGATTTAGGAAAATACTAAATGATTAATAAGTTTGCTATGAATAGAAATTATGTCGATAGCATGAAAATTTCAGTTTTTATACCAGTTTACAATGAAGAAAAAATGATTAAGGAAAATATATCATGTATAATGGATGCACTAAAAAGTATCAATAGAGATTTTGAATTAATAGTTGTTAATGATGCCTCAACAGATAACACTCTAAAAATTCTTAAAGAAATCCCACATATAAGAATAATAAATTACACCGATGGCCCGACAAGAAGAGAAAATCTTGCCAAATCCTTTGAATCTGCAGATGGTGATATTATAATGTTCATGGACGCCGATCTTTCTGTTGATCTGAAAAATCTAAATAGACTTTTAGAAGAAATAGAAAATGGTGCTGATATTTCTGTAGGAAGTAGATATATGGGTATACATCCAAATAGAAGTTTAAACCGACTTTTAATAAGCGTAGTTTATAATAAAATAATTGGATTAATTTTTGACTCGCATGTGAAAGATCATAACTGTGGTTTTAAGGCATTCAAAAAAAAAGTTTTACCTCTTATAAAAGAAATGGGTTTAGATTTTAATAGAGGTTGGTTTTGGGATGCTGAACTTTTGATAAGAGCACAAAAAAAAGGATATATTGTGAAAGAATTTCCTGTTGCATGGCGCCATGGAGAAAAAAGTTCATTTAAAATAATAAAAGAGCTTAGAATGGTGCCTTATATAATAAATTTAAAATGGAAATTAAAATGAGAAAAGAAAACATTTTTTTAGCATTGTTAATTATAATATTTTTTATAGAGTGCCTGCTTTTGATTCCCTATTCAAACCCAAATGCAGATGAAGGTACTCATAATTTGATAGCTTTATTTTTCTTTGATTTTTTTCATGAATGGATAAAATCGCCCACATTTTCTATCGATAAAGTTTATGATTATTTCATAAATTACTTAGTATACTACCCTAAGTTATCTCTCTACTATCCACCACTCTTTCATATTATACTATCATTTATGTTCAATATTTTTGGCATATCATTTTCTGTTGGATCGTCAACAGCGTTATTTTTTTCTGTCGCTTCTATATTTGTAATTTTTCTTTTTTCAAAAAATCATCTTAATAATTCTGAAGTTAGTTTAATTTCTTCTTTGATATTTGTTCTAACACCAGCTGTTATTTTTTTATCGATTAAAACTTTAATTGAAACACCACTTTTATTTTTCTTTTTAGCAACTTTATACTCTTATCTGACTGCCATAAGCACTAATAAAACAAAATGGTTTTTGATATCATCAATATTTTTTGCATTGGGATTTTTAACAAAATGGAATATCATTTTAATCATTCCAATAGTTTTTATTTATGCATTATTTGATTTTAGAAAAAGCATTAAAAAATTAATTTTATCCTTTTTGTTAGTTGGAGTTTTACTCTCACCTTATTTGTATATAGCTTTTAAGTACGACATACCGGTAATTGTCTTTAAGGTACCTGTAGAAGCTGGAATTGTGGAGAATGAACCGCAGTGGACAAGTTTAAGTGGTTGGCTATATTATTTAATACAGTTATCCAATTCTTACTTTTCGATTCCATTACTTATTTTATCCTTAATTACACTTATTCTTTATGCAAGAAAGAAGGAAAAACATTGGAAACTTTTCTTACTTTGGTTTATCATAGGATATTTATTTTTCACATGGCTACCAAATAAAGATCCAAGATATATATTGATAATTTTCCCATCCCTCATATTTCCATTTGCTAGTCTTATTTCATCAATGAAAAAGGAAGTTAAATCAATTTCTTTATCTTTAGTTTGTTTTATATTAATTATTTCTTCATTCTATTACTTTGAGCCTACTTTCACTCATAAAATTAATTTTGATTCTGTGACATCACAAATTAAAAAAGAAGGCAACATACTTGTTGCATCAGAAAATTCATGGTTTTATTCTTCTTCATTTATGTTTAATCTAGCTGCAAATGAAGGTAGATTTTTAAGGAAGATTTATAGACCATGTGTTTTAGATAAAATTGATTTAAAAAGCTTATTGGGTAGTGAAGGTATTAGATATGTTATAGTCGCTGAACCAGTCAGAGAAGTTTATATGAAAAATTTTGAAGAAATTAATAAAACACAACAATTGCATATTGTTTCGAATATAGAAGGCAAAAATGTAGATATTATAATTTACGAGAATTTCAATTATAATAATTCAACATCAAAGTGTAATTATGTTTGTGTCTTGAATCAATGGATTTGTCTAAATTCTACAAATAAAATTTCAATATTAGGTGCAAACTCATGAGATCGACTAAGCAATTATTCTCTAATTCTTTCTATCTAATTTCAAGATGGTTAATTATGATTACATCTTCATTACTATTTTGGATTATAATAGGTAAACTACTAAACCCAGAACAATATGGTATTATATCAACTTCTATGAATTTTATTTCAGTTTTAACTGGAATTGTACTGTTAGGCTTACCACAGGCTTTGATAAAATTAATTTCTGAAGATAAGAAAAATATAAAAAAATATTTTTTATTTTCTTTGAAAATAACTCTGTTAATAAATATTACTATTATATTAGTTCTGTTTGTTCTCCAAGATTTTGTGACTACTACATTCAAATTTAATTTCTATGTTTTATTGATCGTAGTATCTGGAATTTTTTTTCAATCAATGTCAGGCATATTTACCTCTATAAGTATGGGCTTGCAAAAAATGAAGAAACTTTTTACTTCAGACGTTATATCGCAAATAATTAGAATAATACTATCAATTGTACTTATATTTTCAATCCCATTTTTCTTTAATCCCGATTTTAAATATTTCGGTCCTTTAATAGGAATAATTGTTTATTTCTTCTTGTTATTTGTTTTAAGATTCGATCTAAAAGCATTAAAAACAGGAAATATAAAAGTTGATAAAAAACAATTGGTCAAATATTCATTCCCAGCCTTTCTAACTAGCATCTCATGGCTAATTTTTAGTAGTACTCAGTATATTATACTCACTGCCTTTAAAACCCCAGAAATTACCGGCAAATTCTCTGTTGCAATGCTTTTAGTAACACCAGTTCCAGACATGATTAAAACAATATCTAGTTCATTATTTCCTATCATATCTAAATTATCAAGAAATAAAAATTCTAAGAAACCAAACCATCTGCTAACTCTATCATTCAAATACAGTTTATTCATAACCATACCTTTCATTCTTTTACTGATTTCTTTCTCAAAGGTAGGTGTTTTAATATTCTCATCAGAAAAATTTTTAGAGGCTACAAATTTTTTACCAATATTGGCCATTGGTGCAGTTTTTTTAGGTATTGCAAGTCTTTTTATTGATTGTTTATATGCAGCTTGTTATCCAGAAATCAGTACAAAAATAACACTTCTTTTATCTATTTTATTTTTAACGTTTTCATTGATATTAACTTATTTTTATTCAGCTTTGGGCATATCTTATGCTTACTTAATAAGTAGCATAATATCATTCTTTGTTTCTTTTGTGTTCGTCAGAAAACATCTTAGGTTTAAACCACCCGTTAACTCTATATTAAAAATCATATTGAGTTCATTGATTGTATTTGCATTTTTGTATGTGCTAACACCAATCGTCCACAACATATTTTTCGCATTTTTATTACTCATGCCATCAGCGATTATTTATCTATTTTCTTTATATTTCTTAAATTTCTACTCCAGAGAAGATTTAACTATGATAAAATATATTTCTGAAAAATCGCCAAAGTTCATAAAAAATATTTTAAATATAGCAACAAAAACTTTAGAAAAAAAAGTAAAACATTAATTAAAACTACTTTTTCAAATCATATTTTATCTCATATACAATATTCCCGTCACATCCGCCAGCTTTAATGCATTCATCTACAGAAGGACCATTCTCATATATCTTAACAAAATTCTTTCCATTACTTTCTAAAAATTGAACAAAACTAGTCGGATAATATTCATCTGTCATACTGAATTTTTGAATAAAAAGATGAGTTATACCGTTTACTTTCAGACGCGATAAAGTTAAATTCAAATCACCACTATAGACGATATCATTTGCATCAGGCAATATACGCAAACCAACTACATTTCTTTGTGCATTATATTCTGTTTGTGAATCCCAAACTGTTGCTATTAAGGCATCCTTTGTAGTATTTCTTTTTATAAAATCTGTCGCTTGAAAGAAAGAAGGTGAAAACATTTTAAAACCAACATATTGTTGACTACTTGAATCATAATGTCTTGCGTCACTCAACTTACTGTTCAAATTCATGAAACTGAAAAATATAACAAAAACAAAAACAGCTAAAGCCAATTGTTTTTTATAATTTTCTATGAAATTACTAACTCCTTCATAATAATTTGCAGCAATTAATCCTATAATAGGAACAAGAGCCAAACTATATCTTGCAGTTTCTTCATCTCGCCCTGTCAACCAAGTAGCTATAGACAAAAATGATATCAATGTTAAAAGTAACAATATATCTGGTTTTTCTCTTTTATACACCAAGATAACTAAACCACAGAGGAAACCAAAGAAAACAAAAGGAAAAACAAAAGGGCCAATTTGATTTGCCCCATAAGCAAAATATACATAATTCATTAAACCATTTTTGAATAAATTGGATGGTGATGTTCCTGAATTTGCATTTGATACACTTTTGTAATCATAACTAATTCTGCATCCCTTGTCGCTGAAAAATGGTAGAATATGTGGCAGAACGCATGCTGGCGTACCATAATAAACAAGACTTCTTAAAAAATAAGTGCCAGAAATAAGTGCTATTAGTAAAATAGTAATAAAATAATTCTTTAACAAACCGTGCAATTCATTTTTCTTATAAATTTGGTATAAGAAGCTCATAACTAATAAAATAAAAATAGTATAACCAGGATCCTTTGTTAATAAAACAAATGCACCGAAAACTCCGGAAATAATCCAATATTTTTTCTTCCCATCTTTTACAGCCATTACTAAACTCAATACAAAAAGTGTGTAATAGAATGTGAATAATATATCAGTATAGAATAAAACGGAATAAGTAACAAACGATGGAATTGTTACAGTTATTAAAGAGGCAATGAAACCTATTTTTTTGTTATAAACTTTTTTACCTATTAGAAAAACTGTTAAGCCTGTGAGTATGGCTGCAATGAAAGGTGTTAAAACTTTAGTCAAAGTTTCACTGAATCCAAAAATCAAATAAAAACTAGCTAATAATATATTCCATAAAGGTGGTTTGAAAAAACCGATTTTATATAATTTAGTACCCCAAAAAGGTAGCCATATAGGGATTTCTTTATTTTCTGACATATATTGACCCATTCTAGCATAACTACCTTCATCACCAAAGGCAATAGGAGAAGGCAATGTGATCATTATTTCCAAAATGAAAATTGTTATCAATAAACCTATCAATATAATAGTTTCTGGTTTTTTCAATTCAATTGTAATTTCTTTTTCAGTCATGCCATCATACCATTACATTGTTTGTTTAAATTTAAATCTAATTAATTGATCAAAAATTTTATTGGAATTGTAGATATTTTTAGTGTTCGTGATATATTAACGGACCTATTAAAATATTAATAATATAACATCTGTTTAGTGTTTAAAATGATCCGTGAAGATTTAAAATATGTATTATTTTTTCTGATTTTAGTATTTTTATTAAAATATCCGACTTTTGATTTACCGTATCATTGGGATGAAACTAATTATATTTATTATGGAAAGTGGTTTTCAATTCACGGATTTTTTTCTATTCCCCCAAATCATAGAGGGCATGTACCAATGTTTTCCTGGATTTTGGCACTTTTTTATACGATTTTTAATGAATCAGCCTTTGTCACTCATTTTGTTGTTGCTATATTTTCTTTTCTTAGTGTTTATTTCACATATCTCACAGGAAAATTTTTATTCAATAAAAAAGTCGGTTTAATCGCATCTTTATTCACATTTTTCTCCCCTATCTTTTTTGCCATCAGCGGTCAGGGTCTTATAGATATGTCATTGGTTGCATTCACTATGATGACATTATATTTTGGGTTAAAGAAAAAAATTATTTTGTATTTAATCTTTGGAAGTTTTCTTGTCTTGACAAAACAACCTGGTTTTCTGCTGATAGTTGCTTTCATCTTTTATAAAATAATAAACAAGGAAAAAATAAAAGATGTTATACTTTTTTCGCTCCCATTGATAGTTCTTTTTGGCTGGCTAAATTGGTATAAAATGCAGACAGGTACATATGGTTGGGGAGGTATCTTGAATGAAAGTCTCATTTTCATTGCAGAAAAGGGTATTTCAAATTTATATCAAATTTTCATCTGGAATTATCAATGGATTTTAACAATTTTTTTAGTTTTATATTTTAGACATTATAAATTCGATAAAAATATCACTCCTTTAATTTTGGTAAGTTTATTCTATTTTATCACATTTTCTTTTGGACCCATGCTACCTAGATATATTTTACCAATTTATCCAATTTTTTTCATTTTTGCAGCTAAATCTATTGATCATTTTGATAAAAAAATTCTGATATCAATATTAGTTATATTATTTTTCATTACATGTTACAGATGGAATTGGGATTTAAAAGGATTTATTCAAGATCCTGTTTTCCAATCTACCATATTTTATCCTAAAACTATAACTTCAATCAAAAATGGAGAATTAAACCTTGATTATATTGATATAGTAAAAGTAGAAAAGGAAGCATTGGATTTTATTTTCAAAAATTATAAAAACTCTACGATAACATCTACAGATCCATTTGTAAATCCTCTTTGTATAAATATTCTTGATGTTGGATACAGACAATGGATTAAAAATAATATAACTGTTTTATACCCTGTAAATGAAGAAAATATAAAAAAATCAAATTTGGTAATTATAGAGTCATATTCAAATTGGTATAGCGATAATAAAAATAAATTTTCTAATATTTTTCCTAACTTAGAAATAATAAAAGAATTTGAAGAGAATGGAAAAATATTGATTATATACAAAGGTAATAAATAAAAATTAAGAATTATGCAAATTTTCAAATAATTTTCTGTATTCTTCAAAAATTACTTCAGGAGAATAATTTTTTATTTTTTTATAGCAATTCATTGATAATTTTTTATAGAAATTTTCATTAGATATAAGTTTTTTTATAGATTCCACGACATCTTTAACTGTTGGTTCGCAAGTCATGCCAATTTCATTATTTTTTACTATTTCTTCTAGACCTCCTTTATTTGATGCAATAACAGGTAAACCATTTGCCATCGCCTCTAGAACAACTATACCAAAAGGTTCATCCCATAATGATGGTACTAATAGTATGTCAGAATTCGAGAAGAAATTTTCTTTAATTTTTTCATCATAGATTGCGCCATGATAATTTACATTGATATTTTTGGAATTATCTTTTAATTTTTGAAGTAATGGACCATCACCTAGTACATTAATCTCATAATCTATACCACATTTTTTTAATTCACGAGCTATATTAGGTATCATATTTACTCCTTTTTGTCTGACAATTCTGCCTATAAAAAGTAATTTTACTTTTTTACCAAGTTTTCTTTCTACTTTATTGATTTTCCCAAAATAGGGATAAGGTATAACTTTGACTGGTTTCTTTACAAAATTTTCAACATTTTTCTTTACAAAATTAGAGTGTACAATTATCACATCTGCTATGAAAAGTTTATCTTTAAGTTTTCTTTCTAGCGAGATAAATGGCCAAACAAAAGGTGCCAAGATAGTCATCCCGGGTATCATATCGGATAGGCATTTAGAACATCTAACACTTGATATTTTTTTACATAAACCTTCATTAAATAAAAGATCTTTTTTGGGACACAGAAACCAATAATCATGAAAATCAAAAACTATAGGTTTTTTTATAAAAGATAAAATTCTCAAGGGAGAGAAAGATAAATGAAAAATATTGTTCAGATAAACAACATCTGCATTTCTAATAATTTTTTTCATTTTTGAAATTAGTCGTCTGTTAAAATAATTCCATGGTATAGTTAAGCCAGGAAATTGTTGCATATATGTAAACTTGAAAGGCGATGTTCTAAATCTATTAATTTTTATACCATCTATCATTTCCATTTCTTTTTTTTCTTTTTGTAATGTTGCAATTACTTCTATCTCAAAATCTTTTGTCAAAAGATAATCGGCTAGTTTTGATAAAAAAATGTCAGCGCCACCTGTTATGTCAGGTTTAAAATATTCATGCATTATACAAAGTCGCATAAAACCTCACTGGTAAGATAAATATTAAATAGATATCTTTGAGTAATTTTTGAAGATGAGTTGAAAAATAGGCATTTATATAAAATTTTAGTTGAGAATGAATAGTATGAAAATTTTATTGATAAACCCAACTTATAAACAGGATTTCTGTAAATCAGCTAGATGGGCAGCCAAATCTAGAGGCAGGGTTCAAAGACACCCAGATTGGATGTGTATGGTCACTGCAGTTCTAGAAGAAGCGGGACATGATTGTAAATTTGTCGATGCTCAAGCACAAAACATGACTGAGGAAGAAACGAGAAAAATCATAAAAAAATTTCAACCTGATATGGGAGTAATATGGACAACCACCCCTTCAATTTATAGCGATGTAAATTATGGCGGCATCATAAAAGAAGAAGCAGGCAAAGATTGTTTAACTGTACTTGTAGGTGCGCATCCAACTGCTTTACCAAAAGAAACTATTTCGATTAACCCCAATTCAATTGATACTATAGCAATGTATGAGTTTGATTATACACTTAGAGATTTAGCTAATGGTGTTGAATTTAAAAAATGTTTAGGAATTGCCTACAAAGCTAATGGTGAAATTAAAATTAACCCAATGAGACCATTGATAGAAAATTTAGATGAATTGCCATTTCCTGCATGGCATCATATAGACCCAAGATGTTATCACGATGCCGGTAAAAAATATCCCTTTATAACGATGATAGGAGGTCGCGGCTGTAGTAATGTTTGTTCTTTTTGTAGAGAAAGATTTACGATAGAACCAGGTCCTTATAGAAAAAAATCATCTAAAAAACTAGTTGATGAAATTGAATATGATTTCAAATTATTTCCATATCTGAAAGAAATTATGATTGAAGATGATACATTTACTGCCGATGTAAAACAAGTTCTTAGTTTTTGTAATGAATTAGAAGAAAGGGGATTAGACATAACTTGGTCCTGCAATGCTAGGGCGGATATAAATGATATAGATGTTTTGAAGAAGATGAAGAAGACAGGATGCAGAATGCTATGTGTCGGATACGAATTTGGTAGTCAAAAATTATTGGATGCAGTGAATAAAAGAGTTACCCTTGATAGTATGAGAAAATTTGCAAAATTAACAAGAGAAGTAGGGCTCAAAGTTAATGGTTGTTTTATGATAGGTGCTCCTGGAGAAACAAGGGAAACAGCACGACAAACAATTGAATTTGCAAAAGAACTAAACCCAAATACAGCACAATTTTCAGTTATGGTCCCTTATCCCGGTACAATGTTCTATAAATGGGCTAAGGAAAATAATTTTATAATCGCAAAAGACTGGACAGAATGGGTAAATGAAGATCTTGAACAAGCTACTGTTATTTCTTATCCTCAAATGAACAAGGAAGAAATGGAAGAATTTGTTGATAAAGGTTTACGTGAATTTTATTTGAGACCTAGTAAAATAATCGAATTAACTTCAGATACAAAATCATTATCTGATATAAAGAGAAAATTACATGGTATATCAGCATTCTTTGATTATTTCAGCAGACACTAAGTATTTTCAAAAATGAATTTATTAGTTTAATTTTTAAATGAACTATTATGTTGAATCAATACGACAAAAACTATTTTCTGACGATAGAGAAAAATTATTTGGCGAGAATTGATAAAATTCGTTTTCGTACTATAGCCGAAATAATTCAAAAAATCAAACCCAAAAAAGTATTAGATGCTGGATGTGGAAGTGGTGATTACCTTTTATATTTATCACCTTTTGTAGAAAAATTTTATGGTATTGATTTTAGCGAAGTCGCATGTAAAATGGCTAAAGAAAAAATAAAGCGTTCTAAAAAAGTTGTAATAGAAAAAATGGATTTAACAAAAAAATTAGGTTTTCAAAATTCTTACTTCGATTTTATCTTATGCACGGAAGTATTAGAACACTTAAAAGATAACACGTATATTTTATCGGAATTAAAAAGAATTCTTAAAAACGATGGCTTAATTTTATTAACTATGCCCAACTTTACATTTTTAAGTGTAGAATATCTGAGAGAGAAATTCTTTAATAAAGATCCTACTCATTATCATAGATATTCATTAAATAAGTGGTGTAAATTAATTGGTAATTTTTTCAAAATACTTGAAATAAAAACCATAACACATTATTTAACTATAGCGACTTTCTATCTTGGATTTCAAGAAAATACTCTTAATATTGATAAATTTGTCGGAAAAATACCTTTAATGAATAAAATGGGAAGAGATATATTGTTATTATGCCAAAACAAGAAAAAAGAATAACAGAAATTTCATTTCTGTTTAGAAAAATATCAATAAATTTCACATAAAAAATTTAAACTGATATATTATATTAAAAAAGTTGATTATATGAAAAAAATAAATGTCAATTTAAATCCTGTTAACTTTTTTTTCAAACATGTACATCTTCTAATCTTGGTCCTTTTGATTTACATAGGACTTTACATGCGTTTGACCACGGTTAATACAAAAATAAATTTAGATTACGACCCTTGGTGGTATTACAGACACACAAAATATTTATTAGATAACAATCTCCAAGCCCCAAAATGGGATATTTTAAGCTATTCTCCCCCAGGAAGACCTATTATTGATCCTTTTGGTTGGGAGTATATAGTAGCAATATCCTACAAGATAGTTTCAGCATTTGCAAAAATAGATTTCATGAGATATGCCATATGGATACCTGCCGTATTTTCTGCTTTGATAGCTATCCCTGCATATCTTACAGGTAGAATAATTACAAACAGATGGGGGGGATTAACAACAGCTTTATTTGCAGTTACTACTCCAGCACTTCTTGGAATTTCTATGGCAGGTTATATGGATACAGATGCTTTAGTTGTTTTCTTCACGTTTGCATCTGCCTTTTCAATTCTATATGCATTAGAAAAAAGAACAATTTTTAGTTATGTTTTAGCAACCATCACCTTATGGATTTTTGCCTTTTCTTGGGCGCAATCATGGTATATCTTGGATATTTTCATAGCATTTTTATTAATTTATTTTGTAGGTTCTATTGCATTTGTTATCATTAAAAAAATAAAAAACAAGGGAAGTGGCATTGGAATACTTAAAGAAAATTGGAAGAACTTTAAACCATACTTTAAGACTATAATAATTGTTACTTTGGCTTCAAATCTCTTAACTTTTGCATCACAATTTGTTGACCCATTCAAAAATAGAATTTCTACTTTACCACAAGCTTTCCTAAATGGACTTGGGTTCATAGAAGGAGAATTAATCGTTAATGTTTCTATAGCTGAACTGCAGCCTATAAACATCCTTACAAGAGATGGTTTCTTACAAGTCGCAGCTAGGACTGGAATTTCTATATATTTTGCTCTATTTCTACCAATAATAATTTTCATAAAGTTCAAGATGAAACAAAAGATTACTTTTGGTGAAATGGCTGCCATAATCTGGCTTTTAGTAACATTTTATTTAATTCTTAATGGTGTTAGATTCTCATTACTTTTCATGTGTGCTACTGCAGCAGCTGGAGGGTTTGTTGTAGGCAATCTAGTAAATTTTATGGGAACATGGAAAGGTAAGGGTTCTTCTATTTTATACCCAACTGTACTAGGCATAGTTGTTTTATTATTATTCACGGAGTTGTCTACAGATTTACAATATAGTTTTTCGATGGGCGGAATGGAAGTAGATGACAACTGGATTGGCATGCTTAACTGGCTAAAAGATAATGCTGATAAGAATGCTATAGTATCTACATGGTGGGATCCTGGCCATATAATAACAGGTTACACGAACCTGAGAGTTCACGCAGATGGTGCTCATTGTCCAGCTAATAACTGTGTTCCATACAATCACAATATTAGAATTCAGAACATGGGTAGAATAATGTCCACAGATGATGAGAAAGAAGCTGTAGATATCTTAAAGAAGTATATAGGACTAACTCCAGAACAATGCCGAGAAGTAAAACAGAAGTTTGGTGATATAGTGCCAAAAGAAGCATGTGACCCAGCTTCAGAAATGTATCTTATTTCAAGTAATGATTTAATAGGTAAATTCACGTGGATGGATTATTTCGGTGGATTCAGAGCCCCCATAGCATCTGAAACAGATTTTATGAAGAATCCAGGTGTTTGTTGTGCATCCACCCCAAAAACTGAAGCAGGGCAGGTATCATGTGGTGAATTTAAAGATCAAGGTAAAGGTGTTTGGGTTTGGTGCCCATGGATATTCTCACTTTCCGATGTTCAACAAGATCAATCAGGCAGACCTGTGTATATTTATGATTATAGTGGCCTTAAAATGGCATTAGTACAGAAAGATAACCAACTAATTCCCATATATAATAACAATTTTATGATTAATCATGTTACCTTCTTTTTAAATGGAAAAGAACAAAATATAGACCTTTCTGAAACGTCTACAGACCTAGAAAAAAATGATGGATTAGTTTGGGTTGACCCAAGTTTTAGGGCACTTTTATATTTTGCTCCTGACATAAAAGATAGTGTTTTTGTCAAAACATTCTTTTACGATGGAAGAGGCCTGGAAAACTTCAAATTAGTCTATTCTAACCCCGAAATCAAATTATACAGGGTTATTTTTGACTAAAAAGCTATAATTCCTGAGTAAAGTAAAATCTAAACTTTTAAATAGTTTCTTTTTCCTTAAAGATATACAGAGGTGTGGCTTCGTGGCGCAAATACCTAAAAAAGATATACCATTGGCACCACTCGAACGTTTGTTAAGGAAAGCAGGAGCAAAAAGAGTCTCGAAATCAGCTGTTAAGGAATTCTCTCAGGTGCTTACAGATTACACACGCGACTTATCTGCTGAAGCTATGGCATTGGCAAGGCATGCTGGTAGAAAAACTATAATCCCATCAGACGTGAGAATGGCAAGAAAAAAGGTCGATTAAATAATTTTTTATTATTTCTATTTTTATTACCAATGATTTAAGGGAGATTTAATGTATAGTTTTGAAGAAATATTGACAGAAATTGAGAAAAACATAAAATTACCGAAGGAAGAATTGATCGAGAAGATAAAAAAGAAGCAAGAAGAACTATCTGGTTTGGTATCTTTAGAAGGTGCAGCACATTTAGTTGCCAGGGATCTGGGTGTAAACCTACTGATTACTAATAAAAGACATTTTAAGATAAAAGATATAAAAGATGGACTAAAGAAAGTAGATTTAACAGCTAGGATAGTTCGCATATCTGAAATAAAGGAATTTGAAAGAAAAAACAAAGAAAAGGGGCGTGTTTGCAATCTTATATTAACTGACGGATCTGGAGAAATTAGATTACCGCTATGGGACAAGCAAGTTGGTGTTGTAGAAGAAGGTAAAATAAAGGAAGGAGATGTAATTACGATTAAAAATGCATTTTCTAAAGAAAATTCATTCAGTGGTATTGAAATAAGATTGCCAAAACTAGGAAGAATTGAAAAAATCGATGATGACGAATCTTTGCCAAAACAGGCTACTGGAGGAAATTTTAGAAGAACACCTATAAAAAAACTGAAAGAGGGAAATTATGAGGTAAAGGGCAGGATAGTTCAAATATTTAACATCAATCCATTGTTTCAAACCTGTCCCAAATGCGGATCAAAATTAGAGAAAACAGAAAAAGATTATAACTGTTCTGAGCATGGTAAAGTAAAACCTGATAACAATATGATAATATCGGGTATTGTGGATGATGGTACATCTAGCATTAGGTCCGTATTCTTTAGAGAACAGGCAAAAAATATTACTGACCTTGAACCATCTGTCTTACTCAGTATGCAACAAGACGAAGTTATGAATTTGATTAGAGAAAACACATTGGGCAACGAAATTATAATCAGAGGTCGTGTACAGAAAAATAAAATTTTTGATTCTTTAGAAATGGTTGCCAATGGAGTAGAGAAATTAAACATAGAAGAGGAAATAAAAAGAATTATAAAGGAAGTTGAAAAGGATTTTAAGATAAAATAATAAATTGAGAACGTTCATCAAAACTCTACTCTGGTAATGCTATTATCATCACTTACTTATTTATAAATAAAATGAAATCATTAAAAAAGGTGGATAAATTGAAGAAAGAAACAACGAAAGAAGAATCAAAGGATAAAAAAATAAATTTGGAAGATATTCAAGGTGTTGGCCCAAAAATCGCAGAAAAATTTGTTGAAATGGGGTTTACAGACCCTATGTCAATTGCTGTTGCTTCTCCAGGTGAACTTGCGAGTATTCTAGAAATAGGTGCTGCTACAGCCACTAAGATTATCAACAACGTTAGAGAAAAACTGGAAATGGATTATATTTCTGCCGATAAATTTTTAGAACAGAGAAAAAGAATAGGAAAAATATCTACTATGAGTAAAGCATTAGATGAACTTTTGGGTGGAGGTGTTGAAACACAAGCTATTACTGAAACATATGGTCCTTTCGGTTCCGGCAAATCACAGATAGGATTTCAGTTATCGGTTAATGTTCAATTACCGCCAGAAAGAGGGGGGCTGGACAGCAATTGTTTATTCATAGATACAGAAGGAACATTTAGACCAGAAAGAATATCACAAATAGCGAATGCCTTAGGATTAGATCCTATCAAAATTTTACAAAATATTTATGTAGCAAGGGCTTATAATTCTGATCATGAAATTCTCCTCGTTGACAAGGCAAATGATATGATAAAAGAAAAAAATATAAAACTCTTAATAATAGATTCCCTCACTTCTCATTTTAGATCTGACTATTCAGGTAGAGGAGAATTAGCACCAAGACAACAAAAATTAAACAGATTATTGCATAATTTGCAAAGATTAGCAGATTCATTCAACATAGCCGTGTTTGTTACTAATCAAGTGTTAGCTAATCCTGCAATTTTATTTGGAGACCCCACACAACCAATAGGTGGTCATGTTCTAGCGCATCAAGCCACTTACAGAATTTATGTAAGAAAGTCGAGTGGAGATAAAAGAATAGCAAGAATGATAGATGCACCTAATTTACCATCTGGAGAATGTGTATTCAAAATAATGCCAGATGGAATTCGTGACGCTTCTGTTTCCGATAAAGAAAAGCAATAAAAGTTTCTAAAATAAAACTCTTTTGTTAATATGGAGATATTCGCAGATTTGCACATTCATAGCAAGTATGCACGTGCTACAAGTCATGACATGGATTTGGAAAATATTACAAAGTTTGGTAAATTGAAAGGTTTGAATTTAATAGGAACCGGTGATTTTACTCATCCTAAATGGTTAGAAGAATTAAAGAATAAACTTAAACCAATAGAAGATTCTGGAATTTTTACTTTTAATAGTATGAATTTTATGTTAACGACTGAAATCAGCACCGTTTATATGCAGGATAATAAAACAAGAAAAATTCATCACTTAATTCATGTTCCTAGTTTTGAGGTTGTTGATCAGATAAATGAACAATTGAAAAAAATGGGCGGTAAACTGGACATAGATGGTAGATTGTTATTAACTGAAAGAAGTAGTGCAGAACTAGTTGAGACCATTACAAACATTTACAATGATACGCTAATAGTGCCTGCACATATTTGGACACCATGGTTTTCCCTTTTTGGCTCTAAATCGGGATTTGATAGAATAGAAGATTGTTACCAAGATCAAACTAAACACATCTATGCCTTAGAAACTGGCTTATCAAGTGATCCAGAGATGAATTGGAGATTATCAGTTTTAGATAGATTTACTTTAATGTCAAATTCAGACTGTCATAGTGCATGGCCTTGGCGTTTAGGAAGGGAATGTAATGTTTTTGACTTTAAAAAAATCACTTACTGGGAAATGTTTGATGCAATCAAAAAAAAAGATAAAAAAAGATTCCTTTTTACAGTTGAAGTAGATCCTGCGTACGGTAAATACCATTGGACTGGCCATAGAAATCATAATGTTAGTTTGTCACCTAAACAAGCTTTGAAGATGGATGATATATGTCCTGTTTGTCATAGAGAGATGACAATTGGTGTTGAAGAAAGAATTGAACTTTTAGCAGATAGAGAACAAGGTTTTGTTCCAAAAGATGCAATTCCATTTAAGAGAATATTACCACTTTCAGAATTGATAAAAACTGTTTTAAACATAGATTCTTTGTATTCAAAAACAGTTTGGTCTGAGTATTCTAAATTCATTGAAAAATTTGGCAATGAATTTAACGTATTGTTAAATGTATCTAGGGAAGATTTAGAAAAAATAACCGAAAAGAACTTAGTTGATATTATAATGCTAAATAGAGAAGGAAAGATAAAGGTCATACCTGGTTATGATGGTGTTTATGGTCAGCCTGTTCTTGATGAGATAGAATTTAAAAAATTTGAAGAAAAACAGAAGAATGTGAAGATACAATCACAAAAAAGATTGTTTGATTTTAAATAATCGGGTTCGTGGTCTAGTGGTTAAGACATCACCCTCACACGGTGAGAATCGTCGGTTCAAATCCGACCGAACCCACACTAAACAATAAAGAAAAAGTAAGGAATGGGAGTTAAAAACTCCCTACATTTATGTGAATGTTGGTTGTACTGTTATTGAAGCTGCACTGTCAACGAAATAGTCATAAGACAGTGTTATTCTGAAGTTCTGGTCTAACTTGTTTGTTATTGAACTTTCTGCCGGTATAGCTATATCACAACTGAATGTACCTGTCTTTCCTCTAGCCAACAAGAAATCTGTCTTTGTACAACTTAATCCATCAGTACCCGTTATTCTAACTAGATAAAGGCTTGCTGGATCTGACAAATCAGCGTTATATGGATATCCGCTACCAATATTTGTTACTTTGAATTTAACACTAGATGTTGTTGCTCCTGCTCCAGATTGTATAATAAAGTGTCTACCACTTGCCGCAGCCAGATTTAAAGGTCCAGCTGTTACAGCGGATGAAACAACACCACCTTCTTTAATTAAATTTTCTCTGTCAGTTGCAGATAAAGTTCTCAAATAATTCGCACTTACTATTCTAATGGTTCCAGAATATTCTGATGTATAACTATATTCAGATCTTACCTGGAACTCATAATCAGTTGGAGCCTTCACATCATTCGGTGCTGTTATTAACCATTGATAAGTCCATATATCACCTTCAAACCCAGTCGTAGGATCTGGCGGGTAAAGGTCTCCCTCTGGGGACGTTAGGGTTTGTGTTAATTCACCTGTATTGCTAATACTCCATTTTAAAGCATTAGCAGATGTTGTAAAATCTTGACCAAATACGGTCACTTTTTCAAGTGTACCTATTTCACCACCAATATTCTGTAGTTCTATATTCAAACCTATCTGATCACCTGAATAGATAGGTGTATAATCAAACGAAAAATCCTCTATTACAATTCCATTTCCCGTGGCAGTTGTCCCACCACCACTAGTTGTACATCCTGAAAGGATGACAGCTCCGATTAAAAGTATCAACGGCACCAACGTTTTCATCATAATTCACCTCATTATTTATTAAAATTTGTTTTCCCGCCTTTTAAAATTATCTCATTCATTAGAGAAAGCATTTTCTCTTTAATAGAAAACTATATTTCATAAAATTAATTTAAAAAATAAAGGAGAATTATCAGTATAGGTTGATGTATAAGATAAATAAAGAGCGAATGTCTTCCTAAAAAACAAAAAAATCTTATGAATGGAAATTTAGATAATTCAGGTGTTTTTAATCTTCTTATGTCATTTGGATAGAATAAACTTCCGAAAAATAAACCAAATAGTATTACACCAAACCATGGCAAGATAGGAAAGTAATCTACAGTATAAAAATAATTAGGAATTATGCCCAACCACACCAGCCAATAAGAATTAAAAGTGATGGTTTGTATGTAAAATCCAAGCAGAATAAATATTATTCCAAGCAAAAGATTCAAAAAACGGAATTTTAAAAATGGATAAGTCAATATTATAGAAAGTCCAATGAAATGTAAAATCCCAAAGATGATAAATCCTTTTCTTAGAAAAACCCATGTTATAAGACTAATAAACAAACCCCAACTAAATATTTTCAATCCTCTTATAAGATACTTTGTAAACAATTTATTGTTTGTTTTACTTTTTTTTGCTCTTGAATAGCTAAGAGTTAATGATATTCCAACTAAAAAAATAAAACTTGTAGCTATTAAACGTGCAAAAATCCACCAAAAACCAGAATTTAAGTTTATTTTGTAAATATTAAAAAAATTCATATCATAGAAAAAATGGAAAATAATCATCGTAATTATAGCAATACCACGAAAGAAATCTATCTCCCAAAATCTTTTGTTCATTTTTTTAATCATTTTTAGTCCCCATAACTTTCAAGAGAATTTATACCTAAATCAATATTATTTTCTTATATGACTTTGAGTGATTTTTTCTACAAATATTTTGCTGAAAGCAGTTATGGTTACAATATTGTAAATACAACAATTTATTCAATCATTTTAATTCTATTTGTTTACTTAATTTTCAAAATTCTAAAAAAAATGAAAGTAGATATAGACAAAAATTTGGCTTTAGCAATATCACCCTTTGTTTTATTCGGAAGTTCTATGAGAGTTTTAGAAGATTCTAAAATTCTTCGTGGAAGTATTTTTGTCACGCCAGGCATTTACTTTCTAATTTTTGGTATTACATTTCTCGCACTTTTAATCTCAGTATTTATTCAAAAAAAGAAAAACATACCATATTTTAAGCCGATGTTTATAGTAGGACTGATTTTATCTGCATTTAGCTTGGGCAACTTGCAATACAAAAATTATTTAGGAATTGCCTATATTATTGCTTATTTTATACCATGGATAGTTCTATTGAAATTAATCCCATGGTTGAAGGAAAATAAAATTGTGACAGGGGTGCATATGTTTGATGCAAATTCCACTTTTGTCTCACTACAGTATTTTAATTATTATGAACAGCATGTGTTACCAACATACTTTATCAATTTATCAGGAACACCATTTTCATTCGTTATAATAAAATTTGTAGCCTTAGTATCCATACTTTTTTTAATCGATAAATATTCTCATGATAAAGAGTTCAATAATTATATAAAACTAATAATAGGAATATTGGGTGCCGCAACAGGTATTAGAGATTTTCTTCGACTCTTTGGTTTAACTTGATTTATTCTTCATGAACGAGGATTATCTTAGCATTCTCTATATTATAACTACTTCCTGTTTCTGTATCGAAAGAAATAATATTGGACCCTTTTATAAGGCCAACATCCACATAATTAAAAGTCAATAAAACATAGCCACGTCTTCTGCCATCAAATATAATATAATCATTTATCCTAACAGTTAGTTTACCTTCTCCTTCATAACTTTTTATATTAAACTCTACTCTCCCTTGTTTAAAATTTATTAATTCTTCCCTGTAGACATTGAAGGGTTCAATTTTACTCATTGCACCAAAATAACCAACATTAAACTCGAATCTATCTAAATTGTAAATACTAGTAGCCCAGAATTTCCATCCAGGAGCAGACGTACTAATTTCTATGATATTATACGAGCTCAAAAGACCTTTATCAACAGGAATTATTATTTCGCCAGGAAGAACTTTTTGATCGTAAATTATTTTATTATTCAATTTAACAACCAAATTACCCTCATTATTGCTGTATGCAACATCGATAATAATCGTGCTATCAGTTATCATATCTAGATTTTTTGTTATGTATGCAGTCAAAGTTGTTTTACCTCCTCCCCCTGAGCCACCTCTAACTTCTATATTTCTCTCACTTTTTACAATTTCTTTTCCTTCTGCAAAAGTAACATCAAAATCACCAATAAATTCTGTTCTTGATATTTCTCGTGTTTCTGGTGTTTCGGTCTCGCTTGTAACTTTTACAGAGAGTGGTATAGTTACTTTCCCACCTTCTGAAGATTCAACTATTATAGATCCAAAGTAGTCTCTTTCATCTGTACCTCGAGGAACTCTTACCTTAATTTCAACATTACTTAATCCCTCAGATTCAAAATTATTATCACTGAATTCAACCCAATCAGCTATTGTACCTTTAGATGTCAATGTTACGCTTTTCGATGTAACATTTATCTCGAGTAATATACTCTTTGAAGAACCCTTGTTTATCGCTAATGAAATTGAATCAGGTGATACGACAGGAATTTCAGCCTGAGAAGGAACACCCCATGCAAATAACATGATTATTATAATAACTAATCCCGCTAGGAGAACGAAGGCAAACTCATCAATCTTACCTTGAGCCTTTAATCTTGCCATACAAACATTCTTTAGATTTTTATACTAATATGTTTTTATTAAACGATAAAACAGTGGTTTAATGAGAATACTTAAATCAAATTTTGAAAAAGGTTTTGCAAAATTAAAAATAGAATTCAACGATGATTTATGGTATCTGCATTCTATACTAGAACAAGGGGATTTTATAGTTTCTAGAACATTGAGAAACCTCTTTTTGAATAGAGGTGAACAAAAAATAAAAGTTGAAAAGAAACCGATGATATTAAAGATACGATTAGAAAAGATAGAATTTCAGAAAAATACAAATCATCTTCGTTTAACCGGTAAAATAACTGAAGGACCTGAAGATGTTCAATTAGGTTCTTATCATACAATTGATGTTGAAGTAGGAACGGTATTAACTATAAACAAAAAAGAATGGAAAAGCTATCAAATTCAAAAGATTAAAAAAGCACAGATCAAAACGCCTAATATTTTGATTGTTGTTGTAGATTCTGATGAAGTTGTATTCGGATTACTAAAAAATAATAGAGTTGAAATAAAATTAGAACTTAAAAATTCACATTCTATACAAGAAGAAGATAAACAACAAGAATTCTACGATAAAATAGCAACTGAAATAGATAAATTATCTGCAACTATGGAAAAAATAATTTTAGCAGGACCGGGCTTCACCAAAGAGCATGTTCAAACAATAATCCAACACAGCTATCCAGAAACTAATAAAAAACTTATTTTAGAAACCGTCTATTCAGCAACTCAATCGGGAATAAATGAAATTCTAAAAAAAGGAACTTTAGATAAAATCTTAAAAGATAGTGAAGTGATAAAGGAAAGTAAGATCGTTCAAGAATTTTTTACGCACTTGAATAAAGATGATGGTTTATCTGTCTATGGTTTGGACGATATAATGTTCGCTGACAGTGCTGGTGCTGTCGAAACCCTACTTGTTTCTGAAGATAAAATAAGAGATGAAAAAATTGAAAGATTAGCAAATGAAGTAGAAGGGAAGAAAGGCAACGTAGAAATAATTTCTAAAGAACATGATTTAGGTGAACAATTCACAAGAATGGGTGGTTTGGGAGCAATACTAAGATTCAGAATATCTTAAGGTGTTATTCTTTTTATAGAATAGTAAGTAACGTCTCCTTCACTATCTACTATTGCCCATACCATTTCTGTTCTAATATTTTGTGCTAATCTAACAGCTCTTGATAATTCAGGAAAAGAACAGGTAAATTCTTCTGGTATTGCATGCACTACCCATTTAGTATGTTCAAATTCAGCTTTTGGCCCTTTTTTTAATTTTACGCCTCTTTCGTAAACTCTAAAATCACAACCAAATTTAAAACCAGTTTTTACTAAGAAACCTCTTTCTCTTAAATCAGTATAAACCATTAATCTAGCATGAAAATTTCTTTCATTTTCAATGCAATAATCATAAAATTTTTTCTTGCTAATACTTTTTTTCCCTTTAACAACTTTCATTTTTCCCTTGTTGACTAGATACATAGCTTCTATTAAAGATAATTCTAATCTATCATCTAGCAGTTTTCCAAAACCAGATTCCTCCAACTCGTTAAAATCCTTTTTTTCCCAAATTATGACATGTTGTTCTAGCAGTTTTCCCTTAAACATAATAATTTTCCCTTAATTATCTTATTTAAAACTTCTTACAATCTCAAACTTTTCTTACAATTATCACATAAATACTTTGTTTTTTTGTCAACTTCACCAATGGTATTGGAAAAATTCATGACACAACCTCTTGTTGGGCAATGTTCCAATCCCAATACATGACCAATCTCATGAATAGATTCTTTCGTGTATCTATCTTCAAATAAAGTTTTGTCTTCATTTTGATTAAAGAATTTGGGATTTAGCCTGCTTATTGACAATAAAGCAACTCTACCCTTCATTTTTGCTTGGCCAAAAATAAAGTTTAATCCTTCTGTATAAACATCCTCTTTTGTAACACCAAGTATTCTACCCTGAAAACCTTTTTCAAGAAAATCCAATAAAACATTAGATTGATACTGGTTTCTGAATTTAACAAGTGCTGTATCCGGTATTTTAATAGGCTCTACTATTTCAGAAATCATATTATAAGTTGTTTTTAATCCTTCCCCTATTTTTTCTAATATGTCTTTTTCAACATCGTTTAAAGGAATAATCTTTATTTTGATTATAATCTACCTGAATATCTTTTAGATTTTGAGTTAAAAAAGAATGGGAAGGGCGTGATTTGAACACGCGATCTCGCGGTCTTCAGCCGTGCGCTCTCCTTAGTCCCAATAGTCGGACTGAGCTACCTTCCCTCAACTAATTATTCGAGCTAAAAATCTTAAATTTTACTTAATTTGTATTTAATCCCTTCTACAATTATAAAGATTAAAATTCCGAAGAACATCCTTGCAAAATGTAAAGTACGTTTTTTTCTATAAGTGACCGTTACTGGAACTTGCTTAATTCTCAATTCATTCTTTACAGCATCTCTGAGCATAGAATTTTCAATTATATACCCACCATGAACATTTTCGATCTTTTTTATAGCATTTCTTGTCAGACCTATAAAACCACAATTTGTATCTTTCAATTTTACATCAAAAAAATAATTGAATAAAATTCTCCATATAGAATTGCCAATCTTGTTTGCGATAGGAACTTCTTTCCAATTTCTGTAACCCATTACAATGTCTGCTTTATTTTCTTTTAATGGTTGTAGAATTTTTTCACTTTCTTCTGCCTTATACTGCATATCTGCATCAAAAATTAAGATATAATTCACATTTGGAAGATTTTTTAATATGAAATTAAATCCTGTCTTTAGTGCTTCACCTTTACCTTTATTATTTTCATGTTTTATTACCGTCACCCCAAGGCCTTTTGCTAATTTATAGGTTTGGTCAGTAGATCCATCATCTACAATAATTGGTGTTATTTTCACTTTTCTGAGCCGAGAAATGACTTCCTTTATTGTATTTTCTTCATTAAAAGCTGGAACTATTGCGATTGATCCCATTTTTACCAATTGTTATTTTTATATGATTTTTTTAAAACTTTCTACAATTTTAATATACAAATTCTCAGGTATTTTTTCACATAAATAGTCATAATGCTTAGTGGTTTTATCCCCAATTCTAATATTTACAAAATCTTTTTTAACTCTCACGATTTTGTCTAGAAACTCGGATTTAACTACTGCATGGCTATTTGAAACAGAGACAATTTCACAAGGAATCACAAAACATTCTTTTATCAAATCTTTCGGAATACTTTTGAACTTTTCAGCTTTTATTTTCTTGTTATGGTTAAACTGCCAATATTCTTGAACAGAACTCAAATCTGACATGTTTTTCACATGTTCTATTGCGCGCCAAAAAATTTTTTCAATTCTTTCTTTCGGTAAATGCATTTTTTCTTCTTTAGCTGATTTATAAATTAGTTTATGCTCTTCTTCTGTGATTTCGTCTCTAGATAAAAGAACAAAAGAACAAGGAAATGCATATTTGAGAAATAAAATTTCTGGTTTCATAATTGATTATTATCTATAAAAAATAAATTCATCCTTTTTCTAACATTTTTTCAATATTGTTTAAACTCTTTAAAATTTCGTCTAAAACCCTGTTTGCATAACTACGTTGCACTATTGAAGATAAAATTGGACATTTACTGTATTCTTTACAACTTTTGCATTCTTCTAAAAAACACATATTACCAAATTTATAGTTCAAAAACCTTTTAAACTTTACATTCAATTTAATGGTGTGATTTGAATTGATGATGATAAAACAAGGCGCAGAAGCGAAATTATTCTTAGATAAACTTGGAGATGTTGATGTAATAATCAAAGATAGGACTGAAAAAAAGTATAGAATAAAGCAAATTGATGAAACTATAAGAAAGTCAAGAACATCGCTTGAATCTAGATTATTATCAGAAGCCAAAAGAGCAGGAATACTTACACCCAAAATTTTTGATGTTGATGAAACTAATCATAAAATTATAATGGAATACATAGATGGTGAAAGAATAAAAGAACTACTGAATAGAACAAGTAAAAACCAAATAAAAAATGTTTGTTTTGAAATTGGGAGGATGATTGGTAAACTTCATTCAGCAGGTATAGTACATGGCGATATTACTACGTCAAACATGATATTTAAAGATGGCAAAGTCTATTTTATAGATTTTGGCCTCGGCTATTTTTCAAAGAAAATCGAGGATCAAGGAACTGATTTGTTATTACTCGAGGAAGCTTTGAAATCAACACATTTTAAAATTATGGATATTTGCTGGAAAAACGTAATAAATGGCTATAAAAAGGAATATAATGAGAAAGGAGAAGTGTTAAAAAGGGTGGAGGAGATAAAAAAAAGAGCTAGGTACATGAAAAGATGAATTTTTAAATATGATAAAGAAAACTCTTAAGTATATTTGCGTTTAAATAGATGGTGTTGATATGAAGATTTTCGATATGCTGAAAGGTGAAAACAAATACGAGAGAGTAGAGGGTTACTGTATAATAGTTTTATTAACGGGCGCTTTAATGCTATCCGCAGGTATAGGTTTATCGGCTTTAAACCCAAAAGGAATTTCAGCTATTTTGGCTATGTTAGGAAGTTTTATATCCTTTATAGGTACAGTAGGTTTAATATTTACATGGCTCGTACAAGAATTGTTCGGTGAATAAATGGCAAGGATGCATTCAAGAAAAAAAGGGAAAGCAGGTTCAAAAAGACCATCCTCAAAGACTGTGCCCAAATGGGTCAGGTATAAAAAAAATGAGGTAGAAGAGTTAGTTCTAAAATTGGCAAAAGAAGGAAATTCTACTTCTAGAATAGGTTTAACACTTCGTGATCAATATGGTATACCATCTGTAAAAATCATTACGGGCAAAACTGTAGCCGTACTAATGAAAGAAAATAAACTTTATCCTAAAATACCAGAAGATCTTTTCAATCTTTTAAGACAAGCAGTTAATTTAAGAAATCATTTAGAAAAAAGCAAGAAAGATTATACTTCTAAGAGAGGTTTAGAATTACTAGAATCAAAGATAAGAAGATTAAGTAAATACTATTCAAGAAATAAAGTTTTGCCTTTAGACTGGAAATACGACCCAGAAAAAGCAAAACTACTAATTCAGCAAAAGTGATGCTATGGCAAAAAAACTAAAAGGAAAGGAATGGTATAACATTCTTGCACCACCCATTTTTAAAGAAAAAGTTATAGGTGAAACACCCACAAGCGATATAAAATCATTGGTCGGAAGAACAGTAGATGTAAACCTAATCAATCTGATAACTGATATGAGCAAATATTATATGAAATTCTTCCTTAAGGTTAAAGAAGTCAAAGAAAAGAATGCCTATACAGAATTCGTTGGCATGGAGTGTATGAGAGATTACATCTCTAGGTCAATTCGTTATGGCATAAGAAGAGTCGATACAGTTCAAGACATGGTTACAAAAGATGGAAAGAAAATTAGAGTAAAATCAATAATAATAACGAGTAAAAAAATAAAGAAAAATGTAGAAATAAACCTGAAAAAATTCATAGAGGATTATCTGAAAAAGGACATCGAAAGTAAAAAATTAGATGAAATCATCGAAAGAATAATAAACGACAATATGAAGAATCATGTCTTTGAAGAAGGAAATAAAATATATCCCATAAGGACATTTGAAATAAGAAAAATTCAAGTTCTAAGTCAATAATCCCTTAACCCAACTTATAATTCCTGGCCCGAATAAATTAATCAACACCAATGCCAAAACGAATAGAGATACAAAATTTACGATATATTGAGCTTTCTTTCCTTTATAAAAATGTTTAACAATTTCTTCAAACATCAAACCGCCATCTAATGGTTTTATCGGGAACAAATTAAATACACCAATACCAATATTCAATGAAAAAACCCATCCTAAAAGTCCAAAAATCCAAGATAAAACATTTAAAGTATTATCAGAAACCGTTCCTAAACCATTTAAAACTCCTTTGTAAACAAAAAATGTTCTTGGTTTTTCAATACCTATGAAAGGTTTTGTTGGATCATCAGGATTTTTCGTAGTTTTTACTTCAAAACTTCCTTCTGTAGTTTTTATAGTGATAATATCTCCAGGTTTAACATTTTCCATTGCTTTTGTAAAATCAGATGTTGAGTTTATTGTTACATTATTGATTTGATTTATGATTCCTTTCAAACTAGCTTTTTCTGCACCACTATTTGCTATAGTTTTTTCAAAAATTATACCCTTAGGTAACATAGTAGATTCTATAATAAAACTATAACCTAGTAGAAGAGCTAAAAAAAATCCAGCAGCAATTAAATTGCCGAAACTACCTCCAGCATAAATTCTTAATTTTTTTACCATAGAAAGTTTTTTTATTTGTTTTTCGTCTGGATCTACAAAGGCCCCTGGCAGTATTATGAATAAAAGTAATCCAAATGATTTTATCGTAACTTTTTCTGCTCTAGCCATAAAGGCATGCATAGGTTCATGAGTGAATAAAACCACAAAAACACCTATAATCCAGTACCAAAAAGGAACCCCAAGTACGAAACCGGGTAGCTTTATTCCAGATACAGATGGAAAAACTAACTTGACTTCTGATACAGCTTCTTCAGGTTTAAAGATTAGAAAATATGTTGAACGAAGTATAGTAGCAATTCCAAATATAGAAGCTATAATACCAGCAATAATTGCAATATTTCCAACCATTATCAATTTTTTTCTATGTTTATCACTAAAATCATATATAAGCTTTCTACCTTTCTTCGTCCTTCTTGTAATCAATCCGTATTTAAATTCTATATTTTTCCTATCCATGAATATAATCAGAGCTACTATCCCCAGAAATATCGCAACTGATATCGTCTCTAAATCCATTTCTTCACCGAAGCACAAATACAATAGTTATTTTATTAGGGATTAATAATATTAATTGGAACTATGGTGTTCGAATACATAACCAGAGCATGGGAAGCGTACAAAAAAAACACTATGAGTTTTATTCTGGCTCAATTAATTGTCTTAATAATAAGTGGCATATGCCTTTTTATAAGTTTAGGAATAATAGCTTCAATTGGGGTTTCAACATTAAGAGAATTATCTTCAAATTTAGTTGCATATAGAATGGTATCATTTTTTCCGGCTTTTGCAAGTATTCTTATTTCATTAATATTTTTCATATTAGCCGGTTTATCTATTGTATACCTAAATGCAGGTATTTATGGAATGGCGTTTGAAACAACCAGAGGAAAAACAATAGTAAAAACAATGTTTAAGGTTGCAATGAAGAAAGGAATTACAGGTATAATTGCAGCAATATTAATTGGAATAATATTTTTCATAATCACGACATTCTTGTCTATCGGGTATGGACTTGGTTTACCTCTATTAGAAATTGCAACAGGTTCAGTATTACTCATCCTGATAATGATATTTTTCTCTTTGGCTTTTCCAGCGATTGTTGCAGATAATTTAGGTGCTTTCGAAGCCGTAGAAAAAAGTGTTAATGTAGTCAAGAAAAATTATTTCGATACATTTATCTTGCTGTTAACTTATGCTATAATATTCATTCTTCTTACATTTTTCATTCCAATCATAGGAATTTTAATTTGCTATTTTGTGCTAATCCCAATGCTTTATATAAGTCTGATTCTTTTCTATAAACGAAAAAAGTGATTTCAAATTTTAATTTAATTTTAGAAAATCAAAGAATTATTATGGAAAAGCAAAATATAGTAATTTGGGTATCGTTAATAATAATTGCCTTAATAATTGCTAGCATAGATGTCATGACTTCTAAAATTGTGGCTTTAACACCAGAAAAAGAACCAACTATAACAAAAATAGTTTTTATAGATGTTTGGTTTAAAATAGCAGTTTTGATGTTTTTTATTCCAGCAATTTTTGTGTATTATCAAACAAATAACACAACTAAATCTGTTTTTGTTATGACTGCTGGATGGATTCTCATTTTCTTCGGTTTAGAAGACGTGTTTTATTTTTTACTAAAGAGCATTTGGTTACCCGATATATTACCATGGCTAGATAATAGTCCCTTTATCTCACTTTTTGGGTTGCCTGTCACATCTCAATCATTACTATTTTCCACGGGTTTTGCTCTTGCAGCATCATTTTCATTAGTTGTGTTAATTCCAGAAAATGAAATTATAATAAAAATTCTTCTGATTCCAGTTTCAATCTTTATCAGTGCAGCACTTTTCATTTATTATCCATTTGTATGTTATCTAGGTAATTGGTTTGGATATTGTCGCTTAGTTCAAGTTGCATTACTGTCAGTAATAATATTTATTCTACTGTATATTGTGAGAAAAAAATAATGCAGGGGGAGAGATTTGAACTCTCGAACTGACTAACTTATTCTTTTTCTAAAACTATTAGATGAATGGATTTTCCCATGTAATGTTTGTCCTCAATCATCTTCAATGTTTTTATTTTTTGCAATATATCATGAACTGGCATCCGCATATTCGTCCATAAAAAATCATTCGTGTAGTCATTAATGAAATTTACAGCATTATAGAAAACTTTAGCATACCACTTGGCATCTCTATGTGGCACAAACTCGCTCAATATTACTAATCTTCCTTTGCGTTTTAACACCCTTGCCAATTCATTAAGAGCTTTCAAAGGTTCACTTACACATGTTATTGCTAATGTGATAATAATGCCATCAAAGAAGCTATCGGGATAGGATAAATTTGTAACATCCCCCCTTTGCATTTTAATACCGAATTTTTCTCCTTTAGATTTATAGTGGGAAACTTTATACGAATTAAATTCGATGCCAAACTTCTCCGCCTTAGGATACATATCTGCAAAATACTTGAAGTTCAGTCCAGTCCCAAAACATGCGTCCAAAATTTTGCTACTCTCACCTCTATCCTTTAAATTCAATCTCTTATTTGCTTCTTTTCTTGCTCCATGTAAAAAGACAAATTCTATGGCCCCCCATGTATGGTTGTATATCGACATGCCTTTTGTATTAATCTGAGCAATTTTTATTTTGTTTTTCCTCTCTTCATTTATTTTTTCATTCATCTTCTTCACAATGAATGCAGGGGGAGAGATTTGAACTCTCGAACTCACTAAGAGACAGGATTTCCCAAGTCATTCTTAAGTCTCGCATCTGAGTTTCGCATCGATAGATCCTGCGCCTTTGACCAGACTTGGCAACCCCTGCTTTAATAAAGATATTATAGAAACAGTTATTTTAATTTACTTAAGTCTTTCGAGAAATTTGTCAATTTTTCTTCTAGAATATCTATAGCTTTTAAAAATATTTTATCAGGTTTTATCCCAGAAGTAGTTTCAACTTTAAATACATATTTTGCTTCATCAGGTTCAATTTTTATTCCACCTTCTGATAATTCTGCGCATTGCAAACAAATATTACAATCCAGTAAATTTTTAACAGTCAATTTTCCATCTTTAAAATCAAAAACACCTCTTGGACATCTGTCTAAGAAATCTTTCTTGTTCGCATTTTTACCTATTGTAATTTTTGGAACCATTTTGTAACCCACAATAGAAGCTTGCCACTTAGCATGTTCTTTACCAGTGCCCAATTGGGCAATAGCTTCGAATTCTAAACTTTGATCTTCTCTTAAATCGATGATTGGTATTTTGTCATAAACCGGCTTCACTTCTTTATCCGATGATACCATATCACCAGAATAAACCATGCCAGGTCCCTTTTTCTTTAAGACCAATGTGACTTGACAATGTGAACAACCCTTTCCATCACATTGACATTCGTCCTTAAGTTTGTACATTTTCAGGTCGAATGCAAGAGGTATTAAACCCAATCTGCTGGCTATTATTTCATCCCATAACACAGAATCATTCTTTAAAAAATCAACCCATTCGATCGCAAGCGTAGGTATTTCCATCATCATTATTCTTCTCAATTCACCTGCTATAGCAGGATTTATACCCTCGACAAGAAAACTTATTCGCTCATCATTTTTTTCCAATATATTTACTTCCAAATAACCACCAATTAACTAACTTTTGTCGACATACAATTTAAGTTTTTATTTAACTTAAACTCTTCTACCTCTTCTTCCACCCTTTCTTTTTGTTCCATCTGTTGGGATTGGGGTTACATCTTCGATAATGCCTATTTTAAGGCCACTCCTTGCAAGAGCTCTTATTGCAGGCTGTGCACCAGCACCGGGTGCTTTCTTATGATGACCTCCATGACCTCTCACTTTTATATGTACTCCTATTATACCTTTACCTATAGCATCTTCTGCTGCTTTTTTGGCAGCCTGCATAGCTGGGAATGGGCTTCCCCCTTCCCTATCTTTATCTGTCATCATACCGCCGGAGTATTTAGCTATGGTTTCTGATCCTGTTATATCAGTTATGTGAATTATTGTGCTATTAAGTGTTGAAAAAATATGAGCAATACCCCATGAACCACTCTTTGATGCCTTCATCTCCGATTTTTTTTCAACAACTGTTTTATTTTCCTTTGCCATCTGCTACACCCACTTCCGTCTTCACATCTTTAATTTCAGGTTTATTTAAAGGTTTCCCATAAAATTCAATCTTATTTTCCATATCCCTTATGACCATAAAACCTGGATGTGTTATTCGTCTTCCATCAACAGCAATATGCCCATGAGTTATTAACTGTCTAGCCTGTTTGACTGTATTGGCTATCGTTTTTTTCAAAATAATAGTTTGCAATCTTCTACTTATGATATCTTCTATCTTTAATGATAACACATTATCAAGAGTTGCGGTTTTATTTAATAAACCCATTTTATATAGCTTATCCAAAAGGATTTTTTCTTCCACTTTATCTTTTTTTGCAGCTAGGTTTCTAGCCCTTCTTCTATAAGACCTCAATATTGATTCTAATTTCCAAATTTCTTGTTTTTTCCTTAAACCATAATTTTTAATCAATAAATCCTCTTTATCCATCCTTTCCTTATTCCAAGGCATCTTTGGTTTTTTGTATTGCCTTTTTATCTTTCTCATTCTTTTGCCTTCTTTGTCGCGGGCATCATTTTCTTTCTCACTACACCCATAGTTCTACCTTTTCTAAAAGAGCTTCTGGTTCTTTGCCCTCTAACAGGTAAACCATACATATGTCTGACGCCTCTATAACTTTTCATATCAATCATTCTTTTAATATCCTGTTTTTGAATGAAAACTAAATCAGTACCAATTAAATGTTCATCTAATCCCGTTTCTATATCTTTTCTTCTGTTTAAAGCCCAAGACGGTACACCAAACTTTGCTGGATTTTTTATTGTATCTTCTATTTTCTTTATTTCTTCATCAGTCAAAGTACCAACTTTTCTATTACGATTGAAGCCATGAATTCTACATACAGCATTAGCTAAAGAATTCCCAACACCTTTTATCCGCATAAGAGAAGAGAATAATTTTTTCTCTCCCTTTATATCAGTTCCGGCTATTCTTACAATTCCTCTTATTTCTTCTGGCATACAATCAACAGTGTTGTAATTTTGATAATAAAAGCTTTTAAACCTTTTAATTATTGCTATTTTTATTTGTTATGGTTTTTCCGAGATGGACCGATGGGGATTTGAACCCCAAGCCTCTTCCATGCCAAGGAAGCGATCTGCCGTTGATCTATCGGCCCCACACGATGTTTTAAATGATATTTTACAGACTCTTACTTTTACATTTTTAAATCAATAATTTCTAACATTCTTTTGTAATATTATAGATTCTTTTTGATATTATCATCAATTAAAGGCAGAATTGTTTTTGATGAAATTTCCTTAGGATTGATTTTTATTTTAATTATAATTAAAAATTGGTTAATCTTTTTTTCTAAAGATTTCGGTCCATTTTACGTTTTTTGCATCTCTGCCTAATTTCCAATTTCTCTCACATTTGCTAGAACAAAAATATCTAACAACACCAGATTTAAGTACAAACATCTTTCCAGTACCCAAATCTATTTTCTTATCACAGAAAGAACACTTAAGCAATTTATCTACCTTCCATTGCGCCCACACTTTCCATTTCTGTTTCTCTTAGCATTAGTATGTCGCCTTCTTTTATGGGTCCAAATACATTTCTTGTCAATATTTTACCTCTATCAGATCCATCTAGGACTCTACATCTAACTCGCATCACTCCTCTAACACCGGTTCTTCCGAGTAATTGTACGACCTCGGCGGGCACAGCTTCTTCGACCATATCAATTATCTCTCAATAGTTTTAATTTTCTTTATTATATTTTCGATTAAATCTTTCGCTTCTCCAGGTTCTACAATACATGCAGCGGCAGTAGGAACGTTTATTCCGATTGCTCTACCAAGCTCCTCTTTAGAAGGTACATATACGTAATCACATTTCTTTTCTTCACAAAGAACTGGTAAGTGCATGACTATTTCCTTTGGTTCAACGTCTTTAGCAATGACTACTAATTTGGCCTGTCCTCTTTCTATAAATTTTGTAGTTTCATTTGTTCCCTTTCTGATTTTACCCGTATTTTTAGCAATTTCTACTGCCTGTAAAACTTTATCAATCAAATCTTTAGGTATTTCAGCATTAGTCATAAATTTCACCTCCGACTAACGGATCCATTCATATAATAGCAACACATGTTATTTATTTAAAGTTTATAAACTTTTATTTGTGGGTAAAATAGAAGGTAAATCCAGGTTTTATCTGATCCAACCTACAAAAACCAAATCTGACAAATTGGATCCCGGCATCTAATTTAAGTTTTTTAATTTCTGATTCAGCTCTACCCTCTTTTATACTCCCATCATTCATAACAATTCTCACTTTAACATTATTATCAGAAACCCATTGTATCTTTGGTAATTCCATAATAACTTCTTTAGAAGTAAATTTAGACTGATTACCCAGTTTAATATTAAATAATCCAATCAAACGCACTTCTTTACCTTTGAATTTATTAAAATCTTCTTTTGAAATCAAAATTTTACCTAGGTTTACAGGTATTTCTCTTGAACCTCTATCAGGAAAATCTGGATGTAAGTGTACCTTTACTTCTTTTATTTCAGGCGAATCTCTCACTTTTATTTCTACGGGGTCAAAGATGCAGAAATAACGGTTACATTTTGGATCAATAATACTTCTGTTAAAACTTTCAAATGTATCCCAACTTAAAATAGATTCGACTTTAGTAACCCCAGTTGATAGTAAAAATTCTTTTATTGCTTCAGGCACAAAACCTCTTCTTTTCAAAGCCATTAATGTTGTTAATCTCGGGTCATCCCAACCCATTAATTCACCTTCACTAATCATTTCTCTAATCTCTCGACCAGAAGATGGTACACCTTCCATGTTGAATCTCGCCATTTCTGTTATTTGAGTTGGTTTGAATCCAAGAGTTTTTTGTATATATTGTTGCAACTCCCTTCTCATTTCAAATTCTTTTGACCTGACTCTATGAGTCACACCTCCCCAGGCATCCATTAAAGATGTTGCAAAATCATACATAGGCCAAATTCTATATTTACTTTTAGTTCTCACATGAGGTTTGTCTATTATTCTCATTATTATTGGATCGCGCATTGCTGCATTGGCATGACTCATTGATATTTTTAATCTAACTGAAATATCACCTTCTTTGAATTCTTTGAACATTTTTTTCCAGAGTTCTAAATTTTCACTTTTAGAAAATTTCCTACATTTACATTCCTTCATAAATCTTCTATTTTTCTTTATTTCTTCCTGCGGGCAGACACATACATAGGCTTTATCTTCTTTTATCAACTTTTCAGTTGCTTCATAAAAATTTTCAATTTTGTCTGACACATATGCAAGCTTATCCCATTTTATATCTAACCATTTCAAACCATCTAGAATAGCATCATAGTATTCTTTTTTTGCTAATTCAGGATTTGTGTCTTCAAATCTAAGAAAAAATTTACCCTTATATTTTTTTGCGTAAAGATAATTTACTAATGCAGCTTTCGCATGACCAATATGTGGATATTTACTCGGTTCAGGTGGAAAGGCTGTAATAACTTTTTCCATTTGAGCTCCAGGCAATTCCGGTAATTCTCTTTTTTCTTCAACTTTCTTCTCAATAGTAACTCCAAGTTTTTTCATTTCACTTTCTTGTTTTTCCTTATCCCAAGAGTTTACTTCAGTAACAGTTTTTTTAATATCAGGGATTATTTTTTTAATTTTATTTCTAATTTCTGGTTTTTCTCCAAGAATTTTCCCTAAAACTGCATGTATATCAGCTTTACCGTCATGATGAAG